>ERZ1034713.368-NODE-368-length-28062-cov-30.796301_pt1 | contig 28062 bp, 20 predicted proteins | sample MGYA00520692_ERZ1034713 | MGnify/ENA primary metagenome ERZ1034713 (study PRJEB33766, sample SAMN09781717) | gut metagenome | biome: gut microbiome | host: Homo sapiens | place: Madagascar | study: EMG produced TPA metagenomics assembly of the PRJNA485056 data... | reverse complement strand
TCGTCCTGACCAAGAACCCCAACTACGTTGGCGGCTGGGACAGCTCCAAGATCGTTTCCGACAGCATCACCCTGCTGCTGCTGGAGGACTCTTCCGCTTCCTACGCTGCTTACAACAGCGGCGAGGCTGTCCTGATCAAGGATGTGCCCACCGATGAGATCCCCAGCCTGACCAAGGCAGAGGACGGCGGCGACTTCTACGTTGACACCATTCTGGGCACCTACTACGTCAGCCTGAACCTGCAGCGCGATGCCTTCAAGGATGCCAAGGTCCGCAAGGCTCTGAGCCTGGCTATCGACCGTGACTACGTTGCCAACACCATCATGCAGGGCACCTTCTCCACCGCCGACAGCATCGTTGGCCCTGGCATCGTGGACGAGAACGGTTACTTCCACGACAACGGCAATGCTCCCTACATCTCTGCCGACTACGAGGCAAACATGGCCGAGGCTAAGAAGCTGCTGGAAGAGGCTGGCTACCCCAATGGCGAGGGCTACCCCACCATTGAGTACAGCACCAACGATTCCGGCTACCATGTGCCTCTGGCAGAGTACCTGCAGCAGGTCTGGGGTGATCTGGGCATTACCCTGACCATCAGCAAGATGGAGTGGTCTGCCTTCACCGCTGCTCGCCGTGCAGGCGAGTACGATGTTGCCCGTAACGGCTGGGTCATGGACTACAACGATCCCTCCAACATGCTGGATCTGTTCTGCACCAGCAACGGCAACAACGATGGTAAGTACTCCAACCCCGAGTTCGATGCTGCGATCGATGCTTCCCGCGTTGCTGATTCTGCTGAGCACTTTGCACAGCTGCACAAGGCTGAGGACATCCTCATGGAGGATATGGGCTGCCTGCCCATCGCTTACTACAACGAATACTGGCTGCAGAGCTCCTCTCTGAAGGGCACCTGGCACAGCCCCTACGGCTACTGGTACCTGCAGTACGGCTACATCGAGGAGTGATCTCCCCTGTGGGCTGTGCAGCGTAAGCTGAACCGTAAACTATAAGCACTAAGCACCCCGCTGACCGGAAACGGTTGGCGGGGTGCTTTTTTGCTGTTATCCTGAAAAAAGACGAGTGCTCGGTTTTGCCGAGCACTCGTCTTTTATATGTAAACCAGATTGAAAAGGTGCCAGCTTACACCGCAGCCATGGCAGCCAAAACGCTCTGCCAACTCTTGCTGCGTGCGGCAGGCACCGGCGCGGGGCGGGCGCGCCGTGCAGCCGGGGCAGTATGGCAGGCCGCAGAGGATACCGTCAGGGCAGGGGAAGGGCAAAAGAACACAGTGGTGTCCTTTGCCAGCCACTGCGCAGCCAGTGTGGCAGCCTGCGGGTCAGATTGCAACGCGCGGCGCTCGTTCCCGGCCAGAAAATCTGCCAGCCAGTACAGAATTGCAGCCAGCGGCAGGCAGGGGGATGCGTCCTGATTCCAGTAACTCCAGCGTGCGCCGCAGCCAAGGTGGCTTTCCACCGTGATCTGTGCGCCGGTGCGGGCATTTTGCGGGATAGTGCCAACATAGTTGGTCCCGGCACGCTGTCCCAGTTCCTCCACAAGGCGCTGAGTGCGGGCGGCATCCAGCCGATCCTCCCGGCAGTAGGCGCGGAAGTCGGTCTGGTTCAGCAGGCTATCGGCACTGGAGGGAAAACGCCCGGTCAGCTGACCATCGGCATTGTGGCACAGCTGCCAGCCCTTGCGGAACAGCTGGAAATTCAGGCAGCGCCGTCCCATGGTGGAATAACACACAAGGGCGCTCTGCTCCCCGGGCAGCTGTTTTACTTCAAGGTAGGCGTCGTTGCCGCAGGTGTCCTGCAAACGGACGGTGAGCAGCAGCTGTGCACCAGTGTGCAGGGTGGACATGGCGTTGTGCATGGCGTCAAAATAACGGGAAGCGTCCATGATTGATCTCCTTCCTAAAGATGAACAGCGAAACGTTGTAAAAGCACCAGCCGGGTGATCGGACCGACAGGCTGCATAAAACTTCTCTGAACGTAGTATAGCATACTTTTGGGAGAAAAACAACTGTAAGTTTTTCAAAACGACAAATTTTTGCAAAAGCTTGTGGCGCAGAGCAAACAAAAGTTCAAAGCATGGTTGTACTTTATAATAAGAGGTTGTAAAAACAGACCCCTGCGGAAGATGCCGGCTAAGGCCGGAACTGCTCCCACAGGGGTCGTTTGATTTTCTTCAATCGCCAAGTTCCCGGATCTCGTTTTGGATCAGCCGTCCGGCTGCGCGGGCAAGCTGATCCATGCCGCGGATGCGCGCCATATTTTTGCCGTAGATCTGCGCGGCGGCACCGGCGCTGCTGTCCTCGCCCATAAAAACGGCAGACACCCGCACGCCCTGCCGCTGCAAGGTGCGCACCTGCGCGGCGGTATCGGCCACACCGGCTGCGTCCTCGTAGGCGCAGCCCAGCGGGTTCTCTGCTGTGGGTGGGATGCGGCGGCTGTCGTTGGGGCTGGCATCGGTCAGCAGGATCATCAGGTGGCGCGGGGCGGGGCCGGGGGTGTACCGGATCAGATCGCCCGCTGCCCGCAGCGCCAGACCGTCACGGTTCCAGCCCGAGGCGAAGTACCGGAAGATATTCTGCTGGTTCTTGTCCGCAAAGGTTTTCAGTACCCGCAGCACCGTGTAGCCCCGCAGGCTGCTAAAGGCGCTCACCCGCACCGGAATACCGCAGTTGGCCAAGCTTTCAGCCAGAATGACACCCTGTGCCGCAATTACTTCCTGACAGTGCAGGCGGGAGGCAGAGGCATCCAGCAGCAGATCCACCGTAAAGGCGGGGCAGTTTTCCTCCTCCGGGCACAAAAACACTCTGTTATCGTTCAGGTAAGGGGCGCGCCACACCCGCCCGGCACACAGATCGCCGCTGCGCGCCACCCGCTGGTCGGGCTGCTGATGCACCAGAATGCAGTTGCGGATCTGCTCGGTAAGGCGCAGCACCACGCTGCGGTGCAGTTCCTGATTTTTGGCGTAGTAGGCGCGGTTGCGTTCGGCCTGCAATTCAGCCTGCTGCGCCAGCTGCCGCGCCTCCGGGGTGGGCGCCTGCGCCGGGCTGGGCACACCGGCGCTGAACCACAAATGACAGCCCAGATGCACCCCGGTACACAGTTCCTGCTCGGCCTTGTGCAGCTGCTCCGGCGGGTAGAAGCAGCGCCCGAAGCAGCTTTCAATGTAGGCGCGGTCCTGCGCGGCGCGCTGCTTCAGGGTGATGTTTGCCCGGCGCTTGTCCACCGCCAGCCCGCCGCCTGCGGCATCCACCGCACCGGAATGCTCCACCGTCACCCGGTCGGTCTTGATCATCTGGGTGGGCATGGTTTTGGTGGCCAAGCTTGCCAAAAAACCTTGCAGCCGCAGATGTAGCGCGGGCTTCTGGCGTACTTCGCCGTCAAACAGGGCAAATTTTGCAAACAGCGCCAGCAGGCTGTTTTTGAGCTGTGCCGGTTCCGGTACGCTTTCCGGTGCCAGCGCTGCGGCAAGGCTGCTCTCGTAAGTGGTCATGACCGGGGCGGTGCGTCCCAGCACCTTGCGCCAGCGTGCAGCCTGCATGGTGTACACCAGCTGGTTTTTCGCCATCCACTCCTGCCGCGAAAGCTTGTACTGAATGGCAAAAAAGTAGTCCGCGTGGGCAAACCGCAGCGCTTCCAGCACCGGGCGGCGGGGCAGCTCCAGCCGGTAGGCGGCGTTTTCTAAGTACAGCCACGCCATATCGTCCAGCATGGGCTGGCGCACATCGCCCTCCCAAGCGGAAAAAATGTCCCGGATCAGCGCGTCACCGTAGTATTTGTGCACCAGCCCGACGATGCAGTTCATGTAAAAATCAATGGTGCCGTCCGTATTGCGGGCCAGAAACAGCGGCTCGAAGCCGTAAGCACCGGCAGCGGCCCAGACCTGATTGGCCGCACGCCGCTCCTGCGCGGTGTAGCTTTGGGCGTCCATCAGGCAAACAGCTTTCCGGCATCCAGCTTGGCCGGGATGCGCGCGGCGATCACGTCCCGGATCAGTCCCTGCTCGTAGGAGTCAAAGGCCTTGTTGGTGATGCCCATATCCAGCGCCGCCCCGGCCGGGATGCCCCTGCGGATCAGCCGCAGCGCGTCCAGCATGCCGCGAAGATCCAGCGCCTTGGTGGAGATCTCGGCACTGTCGCACTTTTTCTGCAGGTCCAGAAACAGCAGTGCGAACTGGTGCACATATTTTGCGGCAAGATCCGGGAACTGCGCCCGCAGCAGCTTTTCCAGATTATCCTGCGTGATGGTGGGCATCTGCACCACCGCAAAGCGGGAGGTGAGCGCCTCGTTCAGTTCCCGGGTGCCCGCGTAGCCGTAGTTCATGGTGGCGATAAAGCGGGTCTCCTCGGCCAGCGGGATGCGGTCGTACCCGGGCACGTCGATGGCGCGGCGGAAGTCCAGCACCGCGTGCAGCACCGCCAGCGCCTCGTTTTTGGCCATGTTGATCTCGTCCAGCACGCCGAAGCCGCCGCACTGTGCGCAGCGGTACACCGGCCCGGGACGGAACACCACCTGCCCACCCGCAAAGGTATCCATGCCGATCAGGGAGGCGGCGTCCATGTTTACATGAAAGGAGATATCCCAAGCGGGGCGGCCAAAGGCGGCGGCAAGATTTTCTGCCAGCACGTTTTTGCCGGTGGCCTTTCCGCCGGCCAGCAGCAGGTTTTCGCCGCAGAGGATAGCCGCCAGTGCCTGCTCCCACACCTCTTTGCCGTAGTAGATAAAGGCAGGGGCGGGGATGCGCGGGCGCAGCGCCTCACTGAGCGGATGGGCGGCGCGGTATTCCTGCACCGCCGTAAGCAGGGCGGGGTCCACCCCTTCCTGCCGTAAGGTATCCAGAATATCCGACATTTGTACAAACACCTCGATCTCTGACCGGGCGGGAATGAACTGCCCGGTTTTCAGCCTTATCATAGCACAATCGCGGGCATTTGTGTAGGGGGCGTGCGGGGCAAAAACGCAAAGAGGGGCAGCCCCAAGACCGGGGCTGCCCCTCTTCACATGAAAAAGAAGAAAAGAAGAAACGCTTAGAGTATGCAGGAGAACTGCGCTTTATCAGGCATTCTCCAGACCGGCCATCTGCTTGACGGCCTTCATGGCGAAGGTCAGGGTGCGGCCCATAGCCACACCGGCCATCAGGCAGGGGTAGTTGTTAGCAAAGAAGCTGCCGGACATATCGCCGGTGATGTACAGACCCTCCATGGGCTGATTGTTGGTGTCCAGAGCCTGACCCTTTTCGTTGATGGCAATGCCCTGCTCAGTGGTCAGCAGAGAGGCACCCAGCCAGCAGCCGTAGAAGGGAGCGGTGCGGATGGCGCTCAGACGGTAAGCGGGCTTGCCGAAGTCTTCGTCGTTCTGCTTGTCGTACAGCTCATTGTAGCGCTCCACAGTGGCAAGGAAGGTGTCCTTGGCAGCACCGGTAAAGCCCATCTTGTCGGCCAGCTCGTCCAGCGTATCGCACTTGAACAGTGCACCGGCCTCGATAGCCTCGTCCATCTTGCCCTGAATGTACTTTTCACCGCCGTTGCGGGTCTGGGCAGAGCAGCCGATGGTGTGGAAACGCTTTGCGTCCTCCAAAATGTTGGCATCGCAGATCTGTGCGTAGACGCGGCCCGGCTGGTGTGCAGCGGCATAAACGATGTCGTTGTAGGGGCAGCTCTCGTTGGCAAAGCGCTCGCCGTTGCGGTTCACCTTCAGGAAGGGCTGGGTGCCGGGGTTGTACTGGCGGATCTTGCCGGGGAAGGCTTTGCCGCCAAAGGCAGAGTCGCTGTCCACATAACCAGCATCCACACCGGGGGCTACGATGCCGCGGTCAAACAGCATGGGAGCGGCTTCCTTGTCCAGATTGGCGCCTGCCCACACAGCAGCACGGATGCCGTAGCCCTTGGTAGCGGGAGAGTAAGAGCAGGCGGTGGTCACGCTGGTGCCCAGCGGGTCCAGCTGCTCCATCATGTAGGGGTTGCCCGGGTAGCCGCCGCAGGCCAGCAGCACGCCCTGATTGGCGTTGTAGCGGATGAAGTGGTCGTCCTCGGCGCTCTGGGCGATGACGCCGGTAATGCGGCCATCGCTGTTCTTTTCCAGCTTGGCAAGGCTGGTCTTGAAGTCTACGCCGTAGCCCAGCTCCTGAATGTACTGCAGCAGCAGCTCGTTGCGGGGTGTGCCGGAAGCACTCTCGCTTGCCATGTAGTTGTGCTCCTGCACAGGGAAGAGGTAGTCGGTGTTGTGCTCGGCGTTCTCTGCGGGCCATGCAGCCTCGCTGCCGGAGGTGAAATCGCACACCCAGCCGTACTTATCTTCCAGAATGCTGCGCATGAAGTCGTGCATGGCAGCAGACTCGTTGATCCAGGTCTTGACAACGCGCTGGTCGCACTTGCCGGAGGCGTAGCGGGAGATCTCGCTCAGCAGCTTGGCACGGTCGGCGGGCTTCTCACCGGCTTCCTTGGCAGCAGCGGAGTCGATCGCGCCGTACCAGTGACGGGTGTCCTGCACGTTGGCGTTCTGCTCGATAACACGGAAGTTCAAGCCGTTGGCAGCAGCATAGGCGGCGGCAAACATACCGCCGTTGCCTGCGCCCACGATCAGGATGTCGGTGTCCACGGTCTCGGTGATGGCGGCCTCGTCGATGTCGGGCTCTTTGCCCAGCCAGTCGTTTGCATCGCCGGTGGGCAGCTGCACGCTGGAGACCACGGCCTCGCCCTTGGCCTGTGCGTAGCAGCTCTTAGCGGCCTTCATCACGGCATCGGAGGTGATGGTGGAACCGGAAACGCCGTCGATCTCGGCAGAACCGGCAGCTAGCAGCTGCTCGCGCAGCTCATCGGCAGCGGCAGCGCCGAAGGAAGCGGTCTCGCCGGAAGTGTCCACCACCACATCGGTGACAGCGCTGTCGGAGAAGGTCATGGTGACCTTGACAGTGGAGGAGATACCCTCGGCAGTGCCCTCGTAGGTGCCGGGGATGTACTGACCGGCAGCACCGGAGGTGGAAGCAGAGCTGGAAGCGGAATTGCAGGCGGCCAGAGCACCGGCGGTCACACCGCTCATGGCGGCAGCAGCGGCGATTTTGATAAAGCCCTTACGGGAGATCTTGTTCATAGGTACGCTCTCTTTCTTTTTGTTCTTCTTCGTGTTCCTTCTTATCGTGCAGCAAAGTAAAAGGCACTTTGCCGAATCCTTAACAATTGTATCGTAGAAGAGTTCTGTTTACAATTCATATTTTTTATATTATAATTTAGGCTAACCTAATGTATTGCAGGAGGGAGAACAGCATGAACGAGAGCGCACTGGAGGGCTTTGTAAAGATCGTGGAACTGAACAGCTTTTCTGCGGCGGCAGAGGCGCTGTATCTTTCGCAGTCGGCACTTTCGCAGCAGATCCGCACGCTGGAAGGGCAATTGCAGTTCGAACTGTTCCAGCATGTGCCGCGCAGGGTGATGCTGACCCCGGCAGGGCAGGATTTTTACCCCAAAGCAAAACAGCTGGTCACCGTATATCAGCAGGCGGTGCGCCATGCCCGCGCGGTGCAGCAGCAGGCAAAACCGCCGGAAAGGCATCTGCAGATCGCCGGCTGTCACGAGGCGATGCGGACGTTCGTGTATGATGTGTTTTCGCTGACAAGCGAACTGTGTCTGCAATACACGCCTATTCTGGGGCAGTGCGCCAACCGCAGTGAGATCTGGCGCAGCCTGAAAAAAGGGGAGATGGATCTTTCCTTTCAGCTGGAAAGCGCAGAGTTCTACGCGCAGGGGCTTACCTTTGTGCCGCTGTTCTATGCGCCGGAGCTTTGTATCCCCATCCACCCGCCCGCCGATATGCCGACGGGCAGGCTGACCTTGGAGCAGGCACTGCAATACCGCTGGCTGCTCATCAAGGAGATGTACCAGACCGTCTACGAGACAAGTCTTGTGCAGGAGGGTATGGACCGCGGAGTGGAGTTTACACCGGTGGGAGGCATCCGCAGTGCACCCTACGGAGACCCGGCGCTCATGCTGGTCCCGGCGGTCTACTACCGCAGACCCGATCTTAGCTTTGTACGGGTGCTGGACTGGGGCAGGGGACACCGGTTTGGCATTGTGCTGGGGCAAAAGCGCGAGGACCCGGTAGTAATGGCCTATGTCCGCGCCTTGCAGCAACAGCTGCCGTCCCTCTCGGAAAAGCTGTTCGGCCTGAAACTGGAACCGGTGGAGGAAGCATAAAGAAAAGATGGAAACCCTCTCAGGCGCATTCGCGCCAGCTCTCCCGAAGGGAGAGCTCTATTGCAGCTGACCGACAGATGCTGAAAAGCTCCCCCTCTCGGGGGAGCTGGCATCGCGCAGCGATGACTGAGAGGGTAAAACAAAAGAGCTCCTGCTGCCCTAAAAAGGCAACAGGTGCTCTTTTGCAATGATACTGCGATGACAGGTGCTTTAATCCACCACGTCCTCGAACTGGCTGTTGTACAGGTCGGCGTAGAAACCACCGGCCTCGATCAGCTGGTCGTGGGTGCCCTGCTCCACAATGTCGCCGTCCCGCATGACAAGGATGAGGTCGGCATCGCGGATGGTGGAAAGGCGGTGGGCGATGACAAAGCTGGTGCGGCCTTCCATCAGGCGGTCCATGGCGGTCTGGATGCGCTGCTCGGTGCGGGTATCCACGCTGCTGGTGGCCTCGTCCAAAATCAGGATGCGGTTGTCTGCCAGAATGGTACGGGCGATGGTGAGCAGCTGCTTCTGTCCCTGACTGACGTTGGAGGCGTCCTCGTTCAGCTCCATCTGGTAGCCGCCGGGCAGGGTGCGGATAAAGTGGTCGGCGTTGGCGGCCTTTGCGGCGGCGATCACCTCTTCATCGGTGGCGTCCAGTCGGCCGTAGCGGATGTTCTCCATGATGGTGCCCTTGAACAGCCATGTGTCCTGCAGCACCATGCCAAAGCCTTCGCGCAGGGCGCTGCGGTCAAAGTCCCGCACATTGTGGCCGTTCAGGGTGATGGAACCGGCGTCCACATCGTAAAAGCGCATCAGCAGCTTGACCATGGTGGTCTTGCCCGCGCCGGTGGGGCCTACGATGGCTACCTTCTGGCCGGGCTGCACTGTGCAGCTGAAGTCGTGGATGATGGTCTTGTCCGGAGTGTAGCCGAACCGCACATGGTCAAAGGTGACCTGTCCGTCAATGTCGGCGGGGTTGGCGCGGCGGGCAGGGTCTGCCAGCTGCTCCTCCTCCGGCTCGTTCAAAAACTCGAACACCCGCTCGGCGGCAGCGGCCATGCTCTGCAGCATATTGGACACCTGCGAAAGCTGCTGGATGGGCTGGGTGAAGTTTTTGACGTACTGGATAAAGGCCTGAATATCACCGATGGTGATAACGCCGTTTGCAGCAAAAATGCTGCCCACGATGGCCACTGCCACATAGCCCAGGTTGCCCACAAAGTTCATGATGGGCATCATCAGGCCGGAGAGAAACTGGCTCTTCCATGCGGATTCGTACAGTTTATCGTTGGCGGCGTTGAAGTCCGCCAGCACCACGGCTTCGCGGTTGAAGGCCTTGACCACGTTGTGACCGGCGTAGACCTCCTCTACCTGACCGTTGACCACGCCCAGCGTGGCCTGCTGTGCCTTGAAGTACTTCTGGCTGAACTTGACCACCACCAGCACCAGCGCCAGCGACACCGGTAAGATCAGTAGAGCGATCAGGGTCATGCGGGGACTGATGGAAAGCATCATCACCAGCACACCGATCATGGTGGTCACGCTGGTGATCAGCTGGGTGATGCTCTGGTTCAGGCTCTGTCCCAGCGTATCCACATCGTTGGTGATGCGGGAGAGCACCTCGCCCACAGTGCGCTTTTCAAAGTACGCCAGCGGCAGGCGGTTGATCTTTTCGCTGATCTGGCGGCGGAAGTCGTAGCAGACCTTCTGGGAAAGGCCGGTCATCAGCCAGCCCTGAATAAAGCTGAAAGCGCTGCTCAGCAGGTACATTCCCAGCAAAAACAGCAGAATGCGGCCGATATACACAAAATCGATGCTGCCGGTGCCGCGCAGCCGGGCGATCCAGCCGTTGGCAAGGGCAGTGGTGGCTTTTGCCAGCACCTTGGGGCCTGCAATGTTGAAAATGGTGGACAGAACAGCAAACAGCATGGCTGCCGCAAGGGGCAGCTTGTAGTGGCTCATGGTGCGGATGAGCTGACGCAGCGTGCCTTTAAAGTCCTTGGCGCGCTCGGTGGTGGGACGTCCGGGTCTGGGCATATCACTCACCCTCCTTTTCTGTATTCAGGGTATCCAGCGCCAGCTCCTTCTGGCTCAGCTGGCTGCGGGCGATCTCCTGATATTCCGGGCAGCTGACCATCAGCTGGGCGTGGGTGCCCTTGCCCACCAGCCTGCCCTCGTCCAGTACAAGGATCTGATTTGCGTGCAGCACGGTGGAGATGCGCTGTGCCACAATGATCACGGTGGCGTTGTCGGTCTGTGCCTTCAGGGCGCGGCGCAGGGTTACATCGGTCTTATAGTCCAGCGCCGAGAAGCTGTCGTCAAACAGGTAGACCTTGGGGTCTTTGGCGATTGCCCGGGCAATGGAAAGCCGCTGCTTCTGGCCGCCGGATACGTTGGAGCCGCCCTGTGCAATGGGGCTCTGGTAGCCCTCCGGCTTTGCCTCAATAAAATCAGTGGCCTGCGCAATGGCGGCGGCCTTGTGCACCTGTGCGTCGGTGATATCCTCGCCGCCGAATTTCAGGTTGCTGTCAATGGTGCCGCTGAACAGCACACCCTTCTGGGGCACATAGCCCAGCAGGTCGTGCAGCTGTGCCTGCGGCATCTCGCGCACGTCAATGCCGTCCACGGTCACCTTGCCGCCGGTCACATCGTAAAAGCGGGGGATCAGGTTGAGCAGAGTGGACTTGCCGCAGCCGGTGGAGCCGATGATGGCGGTGGTCTCGCCGGGCTTTGCGGTAAAGCTGATGTGTTCCAGTGCGTCGCTGTCCGCACCGGGGTAGCGGAAGCTCACATCCTCGAACTGCACCACGCCCTGCCAGTCGGTGTGCGCCTGTGCAGCCTTTGCGGTCGTCTCGTCCGGGTCGTGGATGGTGGCTTTAGTGCGGATGACCTCGTCGATACGATCCGCAGCCACACCGGCGCGGGGCAGCATAACGGCCACCATGGCCAGCATCAAAAAGGACATGACGATCTGCATAGTGTAGGTGATAAAGGCGATCATCTCGCCCACCTGCATGGTACCGGCATCCATAGCCTTGCCGCCGAACCAGACGATGAGCAGGCTGGTGCCGTTCATGATCAGGGTCATAAAGGGCATCATGGCCACCATGGCGCGGTTGGTGAACAGCTGGGTGCCCATCAGCTCCCGGTTGGCCTTGTCAAAGCGCTGCTCCTCAAACTTTTCGCGGCTGAAAGCGCGCACCGGCATGATGCCGGTCAAAATTTCGCGGCTGACCAGATTCAGTCGGTCCACCAGCTGCTGCATGATCTTGAATTTGGGCATGGCAACGCTCATCAGGAAAAGGATGAGCAACAGCAGGATGGCCACGTCCAGCACCACGATCCAGGAAAGGCCGCTGCTGCTGCCCACAACGTGCAGCACGCCGCCAATGCCCAGAATGGGCGCGTAGGCCACCATGCGCAGCAGGATGACGCAGACGAACTGCACCTGCTGGATATCGTTGGTGGTGCGGGTGATAAGGGAAGCGGTGGAGAAGTTTTCAATCTCCGCGTTGGAAAAGCCGATAACGCTGGCGAAGGTCTCCCGGCGCAGGTCGCGGCCGATGGCGGCAGATACCCGGGAGGCAAGGAAGCCTACGGCCACAGCCACGGCCACCATCAGCAGGGTGAGCGCCAGCATCTGGCCGCCCACCCGGAAGAGGTAACCCATCTGCACATCCCGCGCAACGCCCTGTGCTTCGTATTCCAGCTGCACCAGCAGCAAAGACTGGCTTTTCAGGTTTTCCAGCAGGGTGCTGTCCAGCTGGCTCATGGCACCGTCCAGCTGTTTTTGCAGCATACTGCGGTCAAAGCCGGGCATCTGGCTCATGGCGGCAAACTGGCCGCATACCGTATCCAGATCTGCTGCCGTGGGGGCAACGGTCTCGGTGTCAGTGTCTGCGGCGGCAGAGGGCATCTCGGCAAGGCCGGTCATGCCCATCATGTCTTGCCCGGCGGGGGTGTTGGCGGCCTGTGCGGCAGCCATATACAGCACGATGTCCGGGGTGGTCACGGTGTCCTCCAGTGCGGTGCGCTCGGCCTCGGTCAGGTCGGAGCGCAGCTGCAGCACGCCATCGTTCTGCAGGTAGTACTGGTAGGCGTTTTGCAGCTTCTGCGCATCCTCCTCGTTCATCAGCAGGCTCAGTGCGTCCAGCGTACTCTGGCGCACCGTCTGGGGCAGGGGACTTTCAATGCCGCCCTGCTGGATGCCGGTGTCCACGATCTTGCTGGTGTAGTCCGGCAGGGCAAGGTCGCAGTACGCCTGCACGAACAGCAGCGCGAACACCACAAGGCAGACCGCCCAGTGCCGGGCCAGCTGCTTAAAGATCTTTGTCATGGTTCGTTTCTCCCTTCGGGTCAATGTTGCGCGCGGCATTTTCCGCAAGAATGGCGTCCATCAGCGCGCCGCGCAGCGCGTCCATCTGGGCTGCCTGCTCCGGCTCTAACCGTGCCAGCACGCTGGCAAAGTAATCGCGCAGAGCCTGCTCACACTGGTGGCACAGTTCATACCCCTTGGGGGTGATGCGCACCAGCGTTTTGCGGCGGTCGGCGGGGTCCGGCTCCCGCATCACGGTGCCGTCCTGCTCCATCAGCCGCAGCCCGCGCGAGACCGCCGGAAGCGGCTGACGGATCTCCCGGGCAAGGTCGGAGACATAGATGGCACCGTCCTTTCCGTGGCAGTTGATGGAATGCAGCAGGCCTTCCAGCAGATTGAAGTGGCATTTGGGGCAATCGGCCAGCGCCGCCCGCATCCCGGCCTTGGATGCCTTGCTCAGCTGCCCGATATAGTGGCACATCCCTTGAAAGCTGGGGGTGCTTGGCTCGGACACAACAGTCCCTCCTCGTTTGCATTTTTTTGAATACTTAACAGGTGTTAAGTATTAACGTCTGATAAGCATATTCCTTTTGCTGCCGGATTGCAAGGGAATAGGGAAATGTTAAACAAAAATTCACAAAGAGATTGTGGACTTTGCCGGTGCGCAAAACGGCTTTTGCTGCATAGAAATAAAGGACAGGCAGAAACGGAGGGTGCGGATGGAGCAGGGAACACAAGTGCTGCTGCAGGTATTCGGCGGATTGGCGCTGTTTTTGTACGGGACGGACAGCCTGTGCCGGGCGGTGCAGCAGGGGGCGGGCAGGCGGCTGCGCAGCCTGCTGGCGCGGTGCACCGCAAACCCGGCGGCAGGGCTGCTGACCGGTGCGGCGGTAACGGCGGTGCTGCAAAGCAGTTCGGCGGTCACAGTCATGGTCATTGCCTTTCTGGCAGCGGGGCTGTTGCAGCTGCGGCAGGCGGTGCCGGTGGTGTTCGGAGCGAACATCGGTACCACGGTCACGGCGCAGCTGTTGGCGTTCCGGGTGGAAAGCTGGCGGTATCTGCTGCTGTTTGGCGGGGTGCTGCTCTGTCTGGCCTGCAAGGGCTGGCGGGGGCGCTGCGTGGGCGAGGCAGTGTTCGGCTTCGGGCTGCTGTTTGAGGGCGTCACAGTGATGCGCAGTGCTATGGAGCCGCTGCTGCAAAGCCCGCTGCTCCGGCAGGAGTTTGCCCGGGTACAGCAAAGCCCCCTGCACGGGCTGCTGGCGGGCGTCTGTATGACCTTAACAGTGCAGAGCAGCTCTGCCACGGTGGCACTGCTGCAAAGTATGGCGGCACAGCCTGGGGCAGATGGCGTACACAGCCTGCTGGGGCTGACGGCTGCCATTCCCATTCTGCTGGGGGACAACATCGGCACCACCATCACGGCGGTGCTTGCCGCCATCGGGCAGGGAAGAGACGCCAAACGAGTGGCGGCAGCCCACGCCATTTTCAATCTGAGCGGAGCAGCAGTGTGCTGCGCACTCTTGCAGCCCTTTGCGGCGCTGGTGCGGCTGTGCTCGCCCACGGGGGCAGAGTGTGCCGTGATCGCCCGGCAGATCGCCAACGCGCATACCCTGTTCAACGGGCTGTGTGCGCTGGTGTGGCTGCCTTTGACCGGGCAGATGGTGCGGCTGGTCTGCGCCCTGCTGCCCGATAAAAAACGACCGAAAGAACGGTTGTAAACCGGAGCGGGGAATGGTATACTGAAGCAGAGGATACTATTATATATATAAAGGATGGAATGCAATGAAACGGAAAATCGGCAGGCTGTGCATGGTGCTGGGTGCGGTGCTGATCTTATGCGCCGCCGGGCTGCTGGGCTACAACCGGTGGGATGCTGCCCGGGCAGAAAAGGCCTCGCAGGAAGTATTGGGTGAGCTGGAGCAGACCATGCAAAAGACCATCACGGAGCACCAGCAGGAAAACGAGACCGCAGCACCGCAGCCGGTGCTGGACCCGACGCAGGAGATGACTACCGTGGAGGTGGAGGGGCGGGACTACATCGGGGTGCTTTCCATCCCGGCGGTAGGACGGGAGCTGCCGGTGATGGCGCAGTGGAGCTACACCGGGCTGAAGATCGCCCCCGGGCGGTACAGCGGCACCATCAATGCCGATGATCTTGTGATCTGCGGCCACAACTACGCAATGCACTTCAGCCCCATCAAGTGGCTGGACATCGGCAGCGCGGTGTACTTTACGGATGCAGACGGTCTGCGCTGGAGCTACGAGGTGGACAGCGTGGAGACTTTGCGCCCCACCCAGATCGAGGAGATGACCACCGCCACCGAGACGGACAGCTGGGATCTGACCCTGTTCACCTGCACCTCCGGCGGCAACGCCCGCTATGCCGTGCGCTGTGTGCGGACGGGCTACCCGGTCCGTGTGACGGACGTGGCAGAGTGATTCCAGCTCTTGCGTGGCGGGACGATTTGGAATGGCTTCCGCTTTGCTCTAGCCATTATCAGCGGAAAAATTATTTTTAATTTCGGGATAGCGGAGCGTCTGCGGACGCTCCGCTATCCCATTTTTACGGGAAGGGGTTGTGACGGAAAACGGCAGCTCCAGCGCCTGTTTCCTGCGGAAACGCGGCGCTGTGGAGAGGAACTGCCAAAGCCCCCATTACGAGAAGGATAAGGAGCATACGCTGCTTTTTGCGCAAAAAATCCGCAAAAACGTTTGAAAGTCCTTTTTATAGTATCTGAATTGTGCGATACTGTGTTCACCGGGGAAGCCCCGGGCACAAAACAGACACACAGGAGGGAAACACCATGAAGGATTTTGAGTTGCGTTATGTGGGCAGTCATGTGGAGGTATACACCGGCAGTGGTGTGTTCCTGTTTTCGGCCGACACGGTGCGGGAGGCCATGGAGGAACTGGCCGGGTAAGCGGCAGCATACCGCATCCGGGAAGATGGAATGTAAAATGTATGTAAAATAACGGAAAGCTTTTTGTTTGCTGCCCGGAAATATGTTGCGAAATGTGTGGAAAAAGTAACTTTCCTGTAAAATAAACCTTGTTGAGACGCCCCCTTTGATGGTATAATAAAAATAAGCGGCTACCGGAACAGAGCAGCGCTGTGCGTGTGCAAGGTTTCGGCGGCTGTGTGCTGTAAAGGATAAAAGGGAAGTTTCATATTAGGAGTATCGTTATGGATATCACACACATTACCTCTCTGCTGGGCGGCGTTGCGCTGTTCTTGTACGGTATGTCCATCATGGGTGCCGGACTGGAAAAACTGGCAGGCGGCAAGATGCAGGGCGTACTGCAAAAGCTTACCTCCTCTACCATCAAAGGCGTGATCTTTGGCACACTGATCACCGGCGTCATCCAGTCGTCGGCTGGTACGGTGGTTATTTGTGTCGGCCTTGTCAACTCCGGTATCATGACACTGACGCAGTCGGTAGGCGTGATCATGGGTGCAAATATTGGTACTACGGTAACAGGTCAGTTGATCCGCATGGCGGACATCTCAGGCGACAGCCTGTGGCTGACTTTGATCCAGCCCAAGACTTTTGCCCCCGTGGTGGCGTTTATTGGCTGCATTTTTTATGTGTTCCTGCGTAATGCCAAAAAGAAGAATATCGGCCAGATCATGCTGGGCTTCGGCATTCTGTTTATCGGCATGAGCCTGATGGATACCGGCGTGGCGCCTCTGCGGGAGAGTGCAGTCTTTCAGGATCTGTTCGTCACCATGACCAACCCCATTCTGGGCGTTCTGGTGGGCGTGGTGGTCACCGTGATCATCCAGTCCTCCTCTGCCTCCGTGGGTATTCTGCAGGCACTGTCCAGCACAGGGCTTGTCACTTTCAGCTCTGCCATCCCCATCATTCTGGGTGCACATATCGGTACGGCGTTTACCCCGCTGCTCACCATCGGCGGCTCTTCCAAGGATGGTAAGCGGGCAGCGCTCATCCACCTGTACTTCAACGTGATCGGCAGCGTTATTCTGCTGGCGCTGATCTATGCGGTGCAGTTTACCATCGGCATCCCCATGTGGGGCGATGTGATGAACAAGAGCTCCATTGCAAATATCCATACCATGTCCAGCGTGTGCGCCATGCTGCTGTTCCTGCCTTGCAGCGGGGTGCTGAGCCGTTTGGCCATGCTCACGGTGCCCAGCAGTGTGGAGGAAGCACAGGAGCTGAGCATGCCGGTGCTGGACGAGCGTCTGTATAAGAGCCCGGCTGTGGCTTTGCAGCAGGCGAAGAACGCGGTGATCAAGATGTCCCGCCGTGCCGCCCGCAACGTGGGTCTGGCCGCGCCGCTGCTTTTGAAGATGGACGAGGAGACCGTGAGCGCCATCAAGGTGCGCGAGAACCTGATCGACCGGATGGAGGTGGAGATCACCAACTACTTGATCAAGCTGACCGATCAGGAGCTGGGCGACGACGAAAGCCATGCGGTGACTGAGCTGCTGAACTTTGTCACCGAGTTCGAGCGCATTGGCGACTATGCCGTGAACATCATGGAAAAGGCTGAGGAACTGTACGACAAGGAAGCCAGCTTCAGCGAGAGTGCCAAAAAGGAGCTGCAATTGCTGGACGCCGCGCTGGAGCGCATTCTGGCTCTGACGGACGATGCCTTTGAAAACGATGATGTCCAGAAGGCTGCACAGGTGGAGCCGCTGGAGGAGATCATTGATGTGATGGTGGAGCGACTGCGCGACCAGCACATCCACCGCCTGAAGGACGGCATCTGCTCCATCGACACCGGTGTGGTTTTCCTTGATGTGCTGAACAATGCCGAGCGCATCTCCGACCACTGCTCCAACATTGCAGTGCGCATGGTGGGCATGGAAGCCGGCGACGATTACGACTCCCACACCCTGAAAAACATCATGCACCACAGCCCCAGTAAGGACTATATGCTGGAATACGAGCAGTGCCGCAAGGAATACCTTGTGCCGCTGGAAGAAATGGAAGCGTAAGTCATATTTATAACAGAGGCCGCTGCACATCGCTTGCAGCGGCCTCTTATACTTACTCCCCCAGATCCTCCAGCAGCAGGTCCAGCTCCCGGGGGCTGTTGACCACAAGCCCGCGCTTGATGCGCAAAGCGTCGTTTTCCGGCAGAAGATTGGTGTAGATGCCGGTCACACGGATCAGGGTGCCCGGGGTGCCGTCGGCGCGGCAGGTGTACACCGCCACCCGCCCGCCGCAGTCTTGCAGGCAGTAGCGGGCAGCATCCGTCTGGGGCACTGCCTGCGCGGCAAGGCTCAGGGGGGAAGCGGGGTCGGTCTCGGACCCGGCGGGGCTTTGAGACAGCGGCAGCTTTGGCAGCGCCATCCAGAACAGACTGAATACAATGGTGAATACGCAAAGCCCGTAGAACAGGCAGACAGACAGCTTGCGCATAAAAAACACTCCCTTCTCCGGTAAGTATGCCCCATTTTTGCGGATAGCAGACAATTTTCACACGCGGGCACTGTACTTTCCGTGGCGGAGTGTGTTATACTATTTATATCTGCTCAGCGCGCAAAGATTGGTTCTTGCCCGGCTGGGGCTTGCGTGCTATAATATGGTATTGCAGTTTGAAGTTTCGTGTCACAAGCGATGTGGATAAAGCCCGGCGCAGCAATGCCCGGCAACAGTCTTGAAATGTCAGGAGGCGATCCCTATCTCCAACAATGAGATGAGAAAGATCCATCGGAGCGGCGAGGAGCAGTCTGCCCGCCCGGTGGGACGTAAGGTCAATGTTTCCCAGAGCCGCCGCGAGGCACGCCCCGCAGCGGAAAACCGTACCCGCGGGCCAAAGGCACCCAAAAGTCCCAAGCCGCCGAAGGAAAAGAGCAAGCACCCTATTCTGCGGTTCATCGGCCGCACCATTGCCACGGTGCTCTGCCTTGGCATCATGCTGGGCAGCGTGGTGGCTGTGGGCATGGTGTACTATGTGGTGCAGGCTACTGCCAACGACGGAAACCTGCTGGACCTGGACAACATCCAGCTGAGTCAGTCCAGTGTGGTGGTAGCTACCGACCCGGATTCCGGCGCACAGGTGGAGTATGCCACCCTGCGCTCTTCCAACAGCCACCGCGTTTGGGCAGACCTTGAGCAGATCCCCTCCAACTTGCAGTATGCCTTCATCTGCACCGAGGACAAGGATTTCTACTCAGAGCCCGGCGTCAACTTCAAGCGTACCATCGGCGCAATGATCAACGAGTATCTGCTGCCCATTTATAGCTCCAAGCAGGGCGCATCCACGCTGGAACAGCAGCTCATCAAAAATCTGACCGATGACGACAGCGCCAGCGGCATCGAGGGTGCACTGCGCAAACTGCGCGAGATCTACCGCGCCCTCTGCCTGAGCCGCAGCTACTCCAAGGAAACCATTCTGGAAGCCTACCTGAACACCATCAGCTTTACCGGTACCATTCAGGGCGTGCAGACAGCGGCCAACGAGTACTTCAACAAGGATGTCAGCCAGCTGAGCCTGTGGGAGTGCGCCACCATTGCCTCTATTACCAAAAACCCCACCAACTATAACCCCTATACGAACCCTGAAAACCTGATCAATCGCCGCAATTTTATCATGTACAATATGTGGCAGCAGGGCGTGATCAGCGAAGAAGACTACCGCAACGGCGCTGCACAGCCCCTTGTGCTGGCCGAAGAGGACAGCGGCAAAAAGCCCAGCACCGTCACCTCCTACTTTACCGATGCACTGTTCAACGAGGTCGTGCAGGATATCATGGCCAAGGAGGGCATCACCGAGTCCGAGGCGCAGAAGCTGCTCTATACCGGCGGCTTTACCATCGAGGCGACTGTCAACACCAAATTGCAGTCCCAGATGGAAAACCTGATGCTCAACACCGACGATGCTTACTTCCCGGCGGGCTGGCATGAGGAAGAGGTTACCTCCATCTCGGACGATGATGTGCAGGTGTTCAATGAGGATGGTACCCCCAAGACCCGCACCGGTGAGGACGGCACCATCTACTATTACCGCAACGTGCGCACGCAGGCTGCCATGGTCACGCTGGACTATGACGGCAACGTGCTGGCCATTGTGGGCGGCTTGGGCGAAAAGACCAAGAGCCTTTCCCTGAACCGCGCCTACAACGTGGAGCGGCAGACCGGTTCTACCATCAAGCCCATCGGTGCCTATGCACTGGGCATCGAGTACGGTCTGGTCAACTGGTCCACCATGCTCAACAACTCCCCCCTGTACCAGAAGCAGGATATGATCATCCGGGACGAGGACTACTGCCGCCGCAACGGCCTGATGGGCCTTTCTGACAAGCAGCTCCGCGCTTACCCCAACGCATGGCGCAGCTGGCCGCGCAACTATGGCGGCAACTACGGCGACGGCAGCGATATCCCGCTGTGGAACGGCCTTGCCCGCTCGCTGAACACCATCGCGGTGCGCGTGGGCGACCTTGTGGGCGCAAGCAATATCTTCAACTTCGTCTACAACACCTTGCAGCTGAACACACTGGATCCCACCAACGATGTGGGTTTGGCGCAGATGGTCATGGGCAGCCAGACCAAGGGCGTTACGCCCATGGCGCTGGCCGCGGCCTTCCAGATCTTCTATGATGGCGAGTACACCACCCCGCACCTGTACACCCGCGTGCTGGACAGGGACGGCAACATCTATCTGGAAAACAACGCCACCAGCTATCAGGCGCTGACCCCTGATACCGCTTATGTCATGAACCGCCTGCTGAAGAACGTTCTGTTCTCCAGCGTAGGTACTGCCAGCGGCCGCTACCCCAACTCCAACGGCATGGAAGCCTTTGGTAAGACCGGTACGGCCAGCGACGAAAAGGATCTGTGGTTCGTGGGTGGCACGCCTTACTATGTCACCGCTGTATGGTGGGGCTACGATGCACCTTACGATATGACCAGGACCCTGTCTAAGCAGCAGGCCAAGACCCGCACCTGTGTGATGGCGTGGAAGGCACTGATGGAACAGGCACAGGCAGACTTGCCCTATAAGGCATTCCCCACCTCCGCAGGTGTGGTGGAGCAGCGCTACTGCACCCAGAGCGGCCTTCTGGCCGGTGCGCACTGCCCGAACACTGCTGTGGGCTTCTACCGTGCCGATGATCTGCCCGATACCTGCACCTACTCCCACGGTGCAGCGCGGGCTGCTGCCTCTACCGAGAACACAGACGGCGCTGTGCCCACCCAGCCGGTCATCCCCACCGACACCAGTGCGCTGGATACGGAATAAGGGCAAAAATCGTACTTTTTCGCCCCTTTGCTGAAAAATCCGGCAAGGACAGGGCGCGCTTTACAAGACAAAACTGGACAAAGTGACAAAATAGCATCCGGGCTCTTGCATTGCAGGGGTTCGGATGCTATTATATTTTCTGCAAGAACACTTGTGTTTGAGAGGTGAACAAGTTGGAACGCCGTTTTTATCTGGTGGATGCGCAGGTGCTGCCGGAAGTTTTTCTCAAGGTGGTGCGCGCCAAGGAGCTGCTGGCCAGCGGAGAAGCCCGCAGCATTTCGGCAGCGACCCGTGCCGTAGAGCTTTCGCGCAGCGCATTTTATAAGTATAAGGATTGTATCTTTGATTCTGAGAACGGCCGTGAGGTCATCACGGTCATGGCTACCCTGCGGGATGAGACCGGTGCGCTGCAAAGCCTTTTGGCGGGCATCAGCGCCGCAGGTGCCAGTATTGTGACCATCAACCAGTCCACCCCGGAAAATGGGGCTGCGCTGGTGGCGGTCACCATCCGCACCGATACCATGCAGATGTCCCCGGAGGAACTGACCGAAAAGCTTTCGCGCCAGCGCATGGTCGTAGGTGTGCGCTGTGGGTATAACCTGTAACAAAACAGGAAACGAGGGAAAGAGAGTATGGCTAAAATTGCAATTCTGGGCTTTGGCACGGTGGGCAGCGGCGTATACGAGGTGCTGTGCCACAATGCTGCAAGCGTCTCCCGCCGGGCTGGCGAACCGGTGGAGGTAAAGTACATTCTGGACCCGAAGGATTTTACCGGAAACCCGGTGGAGCCTTTGGTGGTCAAGAATATCGACGTGATCCTGCAGGACCCGGAGATCCGGGTGGTGGTAGAGACCATCGGCGGCACCCGCTTTGCCTACCCCTATGTCAAGGCGTGTCTGGAGAGCGGCCGCAGCGTGTGTACCTCCAACAAGGAGATGGTGGCCACCTACGGCGCAGAGCTGCTGGCACTGGCCAAGGAGCACGACTGCGCCTTCCTGTTCGAGGCCTCTGTGGGCGGCGGTACCCCCATCATCACCCCCATGCACCAGTGTCTGGCGGCCAATGTCATCACCGAGGTGGAGGGCATCGTGAACGGTACCACCAACTTCATGCTCACAAAGATGGTGCGGGAGGGCCTCGGCTTTGAGGATGCGCTGCAGATCGCGCAGGAGCTGGGCTACGCCGAGACCAAGGACCCCAGCGATGACGTGGACGGCCGCGACGCCTGCCGCAAGATCGCCATCCTGTCCTCCATGGTGTGCGGCCACCAGATCTACCCCCAGAACATTCCCACCCGGGGCATCCGCGCCATTACCGCCGCCGATGTGGCCAGCGCCGAAAAGCTGGGCTGCGTCATCAAGCTGATCGCATGGATGAAGCTTGGCAAGGACGGCAGCGTGGCTGCCGGGGTAGAGCCGTGTCTGGTACCAAAGGCAAACCAGCTGGCCAGCGTGGACGACGTGTTCAACGCGGTGCTGGTCAAGGGCGATATGCTGGGCGATGTGGTGTTCTACGGCAAGGGCGCAGGCAAGCTGCCCACCGCCAGCGCTGTGGTGGCAGACGTGGTAGACGCCCTGAAAAACGGCGCACAGGTGCACGACAGCCTGTTCTGGCAGCCTGCGGACCCGGTGGACGGAATGCTCACCGACCCGGCTCCCGCTGCATATTATGTGCGTGTGGCGGGCATTGCACCCGCTGTGGTGGAGGCTATCTACGGCTACGGCAAGGTGGTGGATGAGCGGTACGAGGGCTGCGCCTATTTTGTGGAGCGCGCCGACGAACGTGCGCTGGCCGAGGCTGCGCGCAAGGTGGAGGCCGTGGGCGGCAGCGTGAAGCTGGTGCTCAAGCGTCTGCCTGAGGAAGTGTAACGGAAAGGAACTGCGGCAATGAAAATCAAGGTTTCGGTCCCTGCCACCAGCGCCAATGTGGGCTCCGGCTTCGATGCGCTGGGTCTGGCAGTAACGTTGTACAACACGGTCACCTTTGAGGACAGCGAGGTGCTGGAGATCTCGGCATCGGACGGCACCCGCATCCCCCGGGGCGAGAGTAATCTCGTGTACCGCTCCGCCAAGGGTCTGTTCGAAAAAGTTGGCAAGCAGATTCCGCCCCTCAAGATCACCCAGACGAACCCCATCCCCATGGCACGGGGTCTGGGCTCTTCTTCGGCCTGCATCATCGCGGGTCTGCTGGGCGCAAACCGGATGCTGGGCGATGTGCTCAACACGCAGGAGCTGCTCACGCTGGCGACAGCCATCGAGGGACACCCCGATAACGTGGCTCCGGCACTGCTGGGCGGACTGACCAGCAGCGTGTTCGAGGACGGCAAGGTGTATTCGGTCAAGCGGAATGTGGACGAAAGCCTCTGCTTTGCCGCCATCGTGCCGGACTACAAGCTGCTGACCGAGGCAGCCCGCGCGGCTCTGCCCAAGGAGGTATCCCATAAGGACGCGGTGTATAATCTGTCCCGTGCGGCGCTGGTGCCCGCAGCCTTCTGCGAGGGTCGGCACGACCTGCTGGCCATTGCCACCGAGGATAAGCTGCACCAGCAGTACCGGATGCCCCTGATGCCCGGCTCCCGCGAGGTATTCGATATGGCGCGGCTGTGCGGCGCAAAGGCCGTGTATGTCTCCGGTGCAGGCAGCACCGTAATGGCTGTGGCAGAAAAGGCCGAGGCCGAAAAGTTCTATTCCAAGCTGGAAAAAGGTCTGGAGCTGCTGGAAGGTCTGGACGGATGTGAAGCATTTACACTGTTGCAGCTGGATGCCGATAACACCGGCGCGACCGTGGAATGATAAACGGGTAAGGGAAGTGCAAGAACGCTTCCGCCCGGCAAGCCCCCGCAAGCGCGGGGCGTAAAGAGGAGAGTGACAAGATATGGCGTTGATCGTACAGAAATTCGGCGGTTCTTCCGTAAAGGACCGTGACCGTATCTTCAACGTTGCGCGGATCGTGGCCAACACCCACAACGCGGGCAATGACGTAGTGGTGGTAGTCTCCGCACAGGGCGACACCACCGATGACCTGATCGCCAAGGCAGGGGAGATTACCCATAACCCCTCGGCGCGTGAGATGGATATGCTGCTGGCCTCCGGTGAGCAGATCAGCATCGCACTGCTGGCCATGGCGCTGAACGAGCTGGGCTGCCATGCCATCAGCCTGACCGGCTGGCAGGCCGGCTTCCGCACCGACCGTGCCTACACCAAGGCGCGCATCACCCGGCTGGAGACCGAGCGGATCTCCTCCGAGCTGGAGCGCAACCGTGTGGTAGTGGTGGCAGGCTTCCAGGGCTTGAACAAGCTGGACGACATCACCACGTTGGGACGCGGCGGCTCCGACACCAGTGCTGTGGCCATTGCTGCTGCCCTGCACGCTGACCGCTGCCAGATCTACACGGATGTGGAGGGCGTTTATACCGCCGACCCGCGCAAGGTGAGCAACACCCGCAAGCTGGAGGAGATCACCTTTGACGAGATGCTGGAACTGGCATCTCTGGGCGCACAGGTGTTGAACAACCGCAGCGTGGAGCTGGCTAAAAAGTACAATGTGGAGCTGGAGGTGCTCTCCAGCCTGAACCCCATCCCGGGTACGGTGGTTAAGGAGGTTACAAAGGACATGGAAGGTATGCTGATCAAGGGTGTCGCCAAGGACACCGATGTTGCCGTTATCACGATTCTCAACGTTCCCGATGAGCCGGGTATGAGCTTTAGGATCTTCGGTCTGCTGGCACAGAAGAACATCAACGTGGACATCATCCTGCAGTCCACCGGCCGCGACGGCAAGAAGGATATCTCCTTCACCTGCTCCGAGGGCGAAGCAGACACCGCACTGCGTGTGCTGAAGGACAGCGGCAAGTTCCAGGACGTCACCTGTGACGAGACCTGCGCCAAGGTCTCCATCGTGGGCGCCGGTATGCAGAGCCACAGCGGCGTTGCTTCCAAGATGTTCGAGGCACTGTCCAACAACAACATCAACATCAAGATGATCTCCACCAGCGAGATCAAGATCTCCTGCATCATCGACCGTGCGGACGCCGACAAGGCTGTCGGTGCCATCCACGATATGCTGTTTGACTGATCTGCGTAAAATTTTTGATTGTGGCCTGTCTGCCCCCTGCCGGGGGCGGGCGGGTCATAATTTTTTTACACACGGCGGCGTTTACACAAATTGCAAAGGGGTGTATAATATAGTTTGAATCTGTGCGGCGCGCCGGCGCTGCAACAACGCCGAAAAGGAGCCCCGCCGCATGAGTGAACCCACCCGTACCTCCAGAGCGCCTGCCGAGAAGCGCCTGACCTATCAACAATGGAAGCGCCGCAAAATGCTGCGGCTGGCCCGCAACTGGGTGCTGTTTCTGGCCGGCTGCGCTGCGGTGGTGGCGCTGCTGACCGGCGGCATCCTGTGGCTGCTGCCCAAGGTGCACGGCCTGCTGACCGGGCCAAAGGTATTTGCAGCCAGCGCGTACAACGGCACAGACTATGTGTTCAACGCCGCAGACGCGCGGCTTACGCTGGTGAATGCCAACTTGCCCTATACCGCCGAGCCGACCCCGCTGCTGGACACCGCCGACGAGGCTACCGGCCAGCAGCTGGAGACCGAAGCAGCCATGCAGTACCGCAGCATGGCTGCCGCCGCGCAGGCGGATGGGGTCAGCCTGACCCTTGTGGCGGGTTATCAGGACGCCGACACCCGGCAGGCTGCCTACGAGGCCCGGGTGCAGACCTACCGCGATAAGCGCAAGAGCGAGGAGGAGGCCGCCCGTCTGGCGGCTACCATCCAGCCCGCCGCCAGTGCCAACGAGCACGGCACCGGTTATGCGGCAGATATCCTCAGCGCGGACGACCCGCAGCAGGACACCAGCTTTGCCGAGACCCGCGCCTACGAGTGGCTTGCGGCCTACGCGGCGGAATACGGCTTTATCCTGCGCTACCCGCAGGACAGGCAGGCCGCTACCGGCATCGTGTTCGAGCCGTGGCACTGGCGCTATGTGGGGGTGGAAAACGCCCTTGCTATCCGTGCCAGCGGCCTGAGCCTGGAAGAGTTCATCGCCCTGCAGCGAGCAGACTGAATCAAATGCTCTGTGCTGCGGCACAGAGAGAAGGGAACTATCATTGGAACGTACTCTCATTGCACCGGGCGTGCATCTTTCCTGCGACCCGGCTTCTAAATTCAACCGCTGCCGCATCAGCATCCACTTTGCTTTTCCGGCAGAGCGTAAAACAGCCACTGCCCATGCGCTTTTGCCGCTGGTGATGGAGCGCGGCTATGCGGACTGCCCGGATATGACCCGCCTCACCAAAAAGCTGGCCAAGCTCTACGGTGCAGACCTGACCGTGGATGCCCGCCCCATGGGCTGCAACCACAACCTCTGCGTCAGCGTGACTGGCATCAAGGACGCCTTTGCGCTGGAAGGCGAGGCGCTGACCGCCGAGTATACCAAAATCGCGCTGGGTGCAGCCTTTCATCCATATCTTGTGGATGGCTGCTTCGACCCGCAGGCCGTCAGCATTGAAAAGCAGATGCTGAAAAAAGGCCTTGAGGACGAGATCAACGACAAACGCATCTACTGCCTGCATCAGGCCAACCGGGAGTTCTTTGGCGACAGCCCGGCGGGCGTGCGGCAGGAGGGCTATCTGGACGAGGTGGACGGCCTTACCCCGGCTATGCTGACCACCGCTTATCAGCAGATGCTGCGCACCGCCAACATCGAACTGCTGGTGCTGGGCTGCGATGCCGCACAGACCGCCGCCATCCGGGACGCTTTGCTGGCGGAACTTGCCTGCATCGACCGCACCCCGCTGCCGTTGGTGGAAAACATGGCCATGCCCGCCATTGCACCGGTGCACAAGACCGAAAACTACGATATGGTGCAGGCAAAGCTGTGTATGCTGTTCACGCTGGGGCAGCCCATGCAGCCGCAGCAGCTGGCAGCCGTGCGCCTTGCCATGGCGCTATACGGCGGCAGCGTGACCAGCCGCCTGTTCCTCAATGTGCGGGAGCGGGACCATCTGTGCTACTACTGTTCCTCCTCCTTCCAAAGCTTTACCGGCAGCATGGCGGTGAACAGCGGCGTGGAGCACGCCGATGCCGTCCGCGCAGAACAGGCGATTCTGAAGGAACTTGCGGACCTGTGCACCGGGCCTATCACCGACGAGGAATTTGAGGACTGCCGCCGGGGCTTGCTCAGCGGCATGAATGGGGTAGAGGACAGCCTTGGCGGCATCGAAAGCTGGTACTACATCGAGGTGCTGCGCGCCGGTGCCAACAGCGCTGCGCCCATCCAGAGCCCGGAGCAGGCGCGGAATGCCCTGCGCGCCGTGACCAAGGACGAGGTGCGGGATATCCTGCGCCGCCTGACCCTCTCGGTCAGCTATCTGCTTACAAAGGAGGATGCTGCCCATGCCGCAGAATAACCAGACCCTGCTGGAAAAGACCGTGGCCGACCAGTGGCAGACCCTGCCCTCCGGCCTGACGGTGCTGGTGCGCCCCATGCCGGGCTATTCCAGCACCCATGTGATCTATGCCACCAAGTTCGGCTCCATCGACCGGGATTTCTGCCTGAACGGCCAAACGGTGCACCTGCCGGCGGGTGTGGCGCATTTTCTGGAGCACAAAATGTTCGAGGACGAGGACGGCGATGCCTTTGCCAAGTACGCAAAGACGGGCGCCAATGCCAACGCCTTTACCAGCTTTGACCGCACCTGTTACCTGTTCACCGCCACCCAGCAGCTGGACGAAAGTCTGGATGTGCTGCTGGGCATGGTGGGCCACCCCTACTTTACCGGGCAGACCATCGCCAAGGAGCAGGGCATCATCGGGCAGGAGATCAAAATGTACGATGACAGCCCGGACTGGCGGCTCATCACCGGCCTGTTCGAGTGCCTGTACCACAGCCACCCCATCCGTAGCGATATCGCGGGCACGGTGGAAAGCATTGCCGAGATCACGCCCGCCATGCTGTACGACAGCTGCAAGGCCTTTTATGCCCCGGGCAATATGGTGCTGGCTGCGGCCGGCAATACCACCATGGAGCAGATTTTGGCCGCCTGCAAGCGGCACGGCCTGATGGAGCCCCGCCCGGCAGAAAAAGTGCAGCGGCTGTGGGCCACGGAGCCCATGACCCTTGCCGCCACGGAAAAAACACTGACCATGCCGGTTTCCAAGCCATGCTTCGGTGTGGGCTTTAAGGAAGAGCCGCTGCCTGCGGACGATCTGCGCACCGAGGCGCTGTACGACCTTGTACTCAGCTGCATCGTGGGAGGAATGTCGCCGCTGTACCGCCGCCTGTACGACGAGGGCCTTGTGAACCCCGGCTTTGGCGGCGAGGTGCTGCGGGTGGACGGCTGCTGCTGCA
>ERZ1034713.365-NODE-365-length-28134-cov-61.860038_pt1 | contig 28134 bp, 25 predicted proteins | sample MGYA00520692_ERZ1034713 | MGnify/ENA primary metagenome ERZ1034713 (study PRJEB33766, sample SAMN09781717) | gut metagenome | biome: gut microbiome | host: Homo sapiens | place: Madagascar | study: EMG produced TPA metagenomics assembly of the PRJNA485056 data... | reverse complement strand
ACCTTTTGACCTTTTGACCTTTTGACCTTTTGACCTTTTGACCTTTTGACCTTTTCTGCCAGGGGGCAGAAAAGCATCTCTCTCCCCTCCTCGCCCCTTTTCCTGCGTCGCCACGTAGCAATTCCTGCGTCGGGACGTAATATTTCCTGCGTCGCGACGCAGGAAATGGCAGCTCTATCGAAGGGGATTTCATGCCTCACATCACAACTGCCGGGACAAGCCGATTCAAATGCCGGGACAACTATTGCATTTCGCCCAAAAATGTTGTATCTTTGCATCGTCAATGAAAATCATTGATGGGGCTCGCTGCCAGACAGGATACCGCGGAACTGCATGGAGGGGGATGCCCGATACAGAAACTGGATTATTCACTAAAAAGAAAGGAATGAAGAAAATGAAAAAGGAAACTTGGAAATCAATTCTGCAGATCATCGTGACTGTGCTCACTGCACTCTGCACATCACTCGGAGTTACGAGCTGCATGTAGTGCTCGAATCTTTCACGAAATCGAGCTAGACTGAAACTGAATTAACCACTAAATTCGAGTCAGGCAAAACTGAATTAACCACTAAAATCGAGTTTATTGAAATTTAAATTATTCACTTTAAAAACTGTTTGAATTATGGGTATCAAAGTAAAAGCTATCGAGCGCAACGTCGCTTTTGAGAAGGGTAAGCAGAAGTGGGCATACGTTATGCAGGCAGACCTCTACGGTCAGCTTACCCAGAGTAAGGTTATCGAGGAGGCTGCCGTGCGCAGCGGACTCGCCAAGCAGGTAATCAACGCTGCCTGGGGCGCCATCGGAGCAGTCATCACCGCATGGGCCACCGAGGGTCACTCCGTGGCTGTACCGGGACTCGGCTCCCTCCGATTCGGTCTGAATTCTACCGCCGTGGAGGATGTCAACAAGGTGAGCAGCTCGCTCATCAACCGCCGCTACATCATCTTCGTGCCTAACGCCGACATCAAGGAGGAGCTCGCCAAGACCAGCGTCAACATCACCTGCTACGACCGCAACGGCAAGATCGTGAAGCAGGTTACCTCTGCCGACAAGAACGACACCGGGGAGGATGACAACAAAGATAACACCAACCAGGGAGGAGGTACTTCGCAGGGCGGTGGAACTTCTCAGGAAGGTGGCGGAACCAACCAAGGAGGTGATTCCAGCCAGGGTGGCGGCACTACCGAAGGCGGAGGAGGCGACGACAACGTAAGTCTCTAAAAACAACGTAGATCTCTAAAATCATCAAGGTGTGCCAGATCGCAAGGAAGTGAATCTGGCGCACCTTTTTTTATCTTTTTCTCCTTAAAAATGGTCTTTTTGGAAAAACCTCATTATTTATTCAAGTTTTTTTTGTAACTTTGCACGCGAAATCAATAGCCTGGAATATCAAACAGGCTAGAATATCAGATAGACTAGAAATATCAAATAGACTATAATATGAATATGTATTTAAAATAAGATATAAGATATGAAATCTCACATCAAAATTTATCTACTTGTCTGTATCGCCGCCCTGCTCCTTACGGGCTGCGATACCGTATTCGATGTTCACCCCTACGATGTTCGCGTAAAGGGCGAAACCGACCTGAATGCCAAGAACATACAGAAGATAGAGCAGACGGTGAAGAGCAAGGATACCATCCGGTTTGCCGTGATCAGCGACAGCCACCAGTGGCTCGACGACCTCGTGGATGCCGTAAATGATATCAACAGACGCAAGGACAGCATCGACTTCGTAATCCACTGCGGCGACATCTCCGACTTCGGCGCTACCCGCGAAATGAAGTGGACACGAGAAAGAATGCTGAAACTCAAGATGCCTTCGGTGGTGCTGCTGGGCAACCACGACTGTCTGGGCACGGGCAACCAGACCTATGAGGCCATCTACGGCAATCCCGACTTCAGCTTCATCGCCGGAAAGGTGAAGTTCGTATGCCTCAACACCAATGCCATCGAGTACGACTACTCCCGTCCGGTGCCCAACTTCGACTTCATGGAGGCTGAACGCTCTGCCGATTCGCTCGACTTCGACCGCACCGTGGTATGCATGCATGCACCTCCCTACTCAGAGCAGTTTAACAACAACGTAGCGAAGGTATTCAATTATTACATCCACGAGTTTCCTCGCCTGCTATTCTGCCTGGACGGTCACGGTCATCATACCAAGACGGAAGACCTCTACAACAACGGCACCCTGTTCTATATGGCAAGCAGCGTACACTTCCGTCAATATTACATTTTCACCATCACACCAAAGGATTATCATGTTGAAGTCATCGATTTTTAAGTTCAGTATATGGGCGATCCTCCTGCTATCGGTAGGCAGTGCGGCAAACGCTACGGAAATCGCCGTTGAGGAGGGGTTAGGAAAGGAGAGTTCAGAAGAAGATTCACTCACCCGATACGATAGGCGCATCCTCCGCTATCGCAAGCACTGGGATGTGCTGATGCCTACGCAGAGCGTGATACAGACCTGCGGCAACATGGGTATCATCTCGCTGGGTATCGGATGGGACTACGGCAAGCGAAGCCAGTGGGAGACGCATCTGCTCTTCGGCATCGTTCCGAAATATGATTCGGATGAAGTAAAAATGACAATCACGCTGAAGGAGAACTTCATTCCCTGGCGAAAGGACTGGGGAAAGGGATGGCAGTTTGAACCCCTGGAGTGCACGCTGTACCTGAACACGGTGCTGGGTCACGATTTCTGGACAAAGCAGCCTACCAAGTATGAGAGCGGATATTATCCCTTCTCTACCCGAATCCGCCCGAATCTGGGATTTGGCGAACGGTTTACGTATCAGATTCCGAACAACAGGCGCAAGCGCGTGAAGAGCCTCACGCTCTTCTATGAGTTGAGTACGAATGATATCTATTTTATGCGATTCTACCGCAACGGCAATGCCGGTTTCTGGGATGTCTTCGGACTGTCGTTTGGCGCAAAAATGCAGATACTCTAAGTTATTTTAAAAGAAAAAATGGAAACAGAAGAGATTATTCATAAGCTGGAGGCGAAGGGCATCAAGCCCACCTCCAACCGCATACTGGTGCTGAAGACTCTGGTGAATGAGCAGAATCCGCTGAGTCTGAAGGATTTGGAGCAGAAGATGGTGTCGATGGATAAGTCGAGCATCTTCCGCACGCTGACGCTCTTTCTGGAGCATGATGCCGTTCATGCCTTCGAGGATGGAAGGGGGATATTGAACTACGAAGTGTGTGAGGAGGAAGGAGAGTGTGATCATCATGATGGTCATATTCATTTCTACTGCGAATCATGCCACCGTTCGTTCTGCATGGAGGACATCCATATTCCGAGCTTCGAATTGCCGGAAGGATTCTATCCCCACTCCGTCTCCTTCGTCATCAAGGGAGAATGCCCTGAGTGTAGACGAAAGCATCGCTGAAAGCAATGCCTATTCAAAAGGAAGAGGCATCGCTGAAAGCAATGCCTATTCTTTTTACAACAACAAAAAAAGCTCCGAAGAAAGATGAACTTCTTCGGAGCTTTTTTGTACACCCTTAGGGATTCGAACCCTAGACCCACTGATTAAGAGTCAGTTGCTCTACCAACTGAGCTAAGGGTGCAGCAAGCTTAGCATTTGAGTTATTTCTCAAAAGCGGTTGCAAAGGTACTGCTTTTTTCTGACACCACCAAATTTTTCGGCAACTTTTTTCTTTTTCATGCGCATTTTCCTGATTTTCCATACATTTTCAAGAGAAAAAGTGTATCTTTGCAGCCACTTATACATTATTATATATGTAGAGCATCAAAGAACATAAGAGAATATAAGAGAAATCTTATCAATTAAGAAATCAAAAACATAAGAGAATATGAACGGAATATACACTATCCTGCTCCTCGTGCTGAGCAACATCTTCATGACGCTCGCATGGTATGGACATCTCAAACTCCAGCAGACGGGCACCAGCAGCAACTGGCCACTCATCGGAGTCATCGCCTTCAGTTGGGCGATCGCCTTCTTCGAATACTGCTGCCAGGTACCAGCCAACCGCATCGGATTCATCGACAACGGCGGTCCATTCAATCTGGTACAGCTCAAAGTGATACAAGAGTGCGTGTCGCTCATCGTCTTCGCCATCATCGCCAACATCCTCTTCCAGGGGCAGGGACTGCATTGGAATCACTTTGCCGCATTCGTCTGCCTCATCGCTGCCGTGTATTTCGTCTTCATGAAATAATAAAGCTTTTGCCCTTACAGGGCGACAGACTTGCGTCCTGAATACCCAGGGCGATGCCCTGGGCTAAGAGCTTCTGCCCTTTCAGGGCGTTAACAACAAAGAAAGAAGAACAATTATAACAACACAAAATAAAAGAATAACCGACAATGGAAAAGAAATTACGTGTTGCTTCCCTCTGCGTGCAGGGAGGCTATGAGCCGAAGAACGGCGAACCGATAGAAGTGCCTATCTATCAGAGTACTACATTCAAATACGACAACTCTGAGGAGATGGCGATGCTCTTCGACCTGAAGAAGGAGGGTTACTTCTATACCCGACTCCAGAACCCAACCAATGATGCTGTGGCAAAGAAGATCGCTCAGCTCGAAGGTGGCGTGGGAGCCGTATTGACCTCAAGCGGTCAGGCAGCCAACTTCTATGCCGTATTCAACATCTGCGAGGCTGGCGACCACATCGTTACCTCTAACGAAATCTACGGCGGCACCTTCAATCTCTTCGGCGTTACCCTGAAGAAGCTCGGCATCGAGTGCACCTTCGTAAACCCTAACGCCAGCGAGGAGGAAATCCAGAAGGCTTTCCGCCCTAACACCAAGGTGGTGTTCGGCGAAACCATCAGCAACCCTGGCTGTGCCGTGCTCGACATCGAGAAGTTCGCCCGCATCGCTCACAAGAACGGCGTGCCTCTCATCGTAGATAACACCTTCGCCACACCTATCAACTGCCGCCCATTCGAGTGGGGTGCCGACATCGTTACCCACTCTACCACCAAGTATATGGACGGTACTGCATCGCAGGTAGGCGGCGTAGTAGTGGATAGCGGCAACTTCGACTGGATGGCGAATGCCGAAAAATTCCCTGGCCTCTGCACACCGGATGAGAGCTACCACGGACTCACCTACGTGAAGGCTTTCGGCAAGATGGGATACACCACCAAGCTCGTGGCACAGCTGATGCGCGACCTGGGTTCCATCCCTGCACCGATGAACTCATTCATCCTGAACCTGGGTCTGCAGAGCCTGCACCTGCGTATGCGCCAGCATTGCGAGAATGCGCAGAAGGTGGCTGAGTTCCTGCAGAATGATGAGCGTGTGGCTTGGGTTCACTATAGCGGACTGAAGGGCGACGAGTATTACGACCTTGCCCAGAAGTACATGCCAAACGGCACCTGCGGTGTCATCGCCTTCGGATTGAAGGGCGACCGTGAGACTGCCATCAAGTTCATGGATTCACTGGATATGATCAACATCGTGACTCATGTGGCAGATGCCCGCACCTGCGTGCTCCACCCTGCCAGCCATACCCACCGTCAGCTTTCAGACGAGCAGTTGAAGGAGGCAGGCGTTGCGCCAGATTTGATTCGATTGTCAGTAGGTATCGAGGATGTGGAGGATATCCTGGATGATATCAAGCAGGCATTGGATAAAATCTAGAAAATCAGTATGATTTAGGCAATGCCCGGCATGTTCCAAGTGGTGTTTGCATCCAGCACGCCCTGTTTGCATCCACACGCCCTGAAAGGGCAGAAGCTCCTAGCCCAGGGTAACACCCTGGGTACATAGGGATATAACAGAGTCGCCCTGTAAGGGCAAAAGCTTCTCAATACCAAGCTTTTGCCCTTACAGGGCGACTTTCTTGCTTATGTATAACCCAGGGTGTTACCCTGGGCTAGGAGCTTCTGCCCTTTCAGGGCGTGCCGGGAATAGAAATTCCGGTCATTCTCTTAAGCCAGCAATCATTTATTCAGGGCGGGCCGAGAATTTATACCAATTTAAAAATCTCGCTAGGCGTCTTCCGCTTCAGCACTTCCAGCTCGAAGTCCTTTCCGGCAACGATACCCTTGCTCCTGAGAATCTGCTCCACGGTCTTTCTCGCCAGTTCGGGATGATTATTCTCCTCACTGAGATGGCAGAGCCATACGTGGCGGAGGCTCGGAGTGGCGAAGTCGGCAAGCGCATGGGCACACTCATCATTGCTGAGATGACCGTTCGGCCCCAGAATTCTGTCCTTCAGATACTGAGGATATTTTCCTGTCTGAAGCATCTCCACGCTATAGTTCGATTCGAGCACCAGATAGTTCGCCTTGCCGATGAACTCCTGAATCTCCTCCGTGATGTGTCCCACATCCGTAATCAGACAGAAAGTGACGCCCTCGTGCTCCACGAAATAGCCCACATTATCCGTACTGTCGTGAGGCACCCCAAACGGAGTAACCCTGAACTCGCCCACCTGGAACGGCACACCTTTCTCTATGATGTGCGCATGATTGGGCACGATTTTCTTTCGGACGCAGTAGTTGCGCTCGATACCTGCATGAACTTTACGGGTTGCATATACTGGTAGATGATAGTCAGTACTCAAGCTCCCCACCGACTTTACATGGTCGGCGTGGTCATGGGTAATGAGGATATGATGCACATCCTCGAAGCGCAATCCATAGTTATGGAAGTGCTTCTTCAGGGTTCTGATACCTACTCCTACGTCTATCAATAGCGAATCCGTTTCAGTGTAAAGATAGTAGCTGTTGCCACTGCTTCCACTGCCAAAGGATATAAATTTTAGCATTTTAATTGTTATTTTCCCTGCAAAGTTAGCAAAAAAGATTCTTATTACAAAGTTTTTTACTATCTTTGTGCCCAAAATAAGCAAATAAATAGAAATTTTAAGAATTCGAAAACATGATTAGGAAAACAATATCCTGTATGGCAATCGCCGTAGCAGCCATACTGACAAGCGTTTACACCCTTACGGGATGCCAATCTCATCAGGGTGACGAAAATCAGCTGGAGAATGACATCGACTCATTCGCCACCTACTACTTCAACTGGCAGTTCCCCAAGACTCAGAAGTACTGCACCCAGAGCTCGGAACCCTGGCTACGCTATGCTGCCAGCAACGTGCATCAGGCGGATGTAGATCTGCTGCGTGCCAAGGCTGAAGATGCCACGGTAGAAATCAACGACATCGACTTCAGCGACGACGGAGCAAACGCCACCGTCAGCATCACCGTATATAATTTTCTGCAGATGGACACCATCGGGCAGGAAGCCCACCTCGTAGAAGAGGCCGACTTCCACCTGCCGATGCGTATCGAGAACGGGGTATGGAAGATTAGAATGGTAAACCTACCGCGAAGTGAAAGGCGAAATCACGACTGAGCTTTGGGTGAATAATCGCCCAATGCTCATCCCCACTCTCGTAGGCAGGATTGATAGCCTTCATACCCATATCGAATCGGAGGATGAAATAATCGAAGTTCAACCTCAGACCCATACCATACGCCGCAGCAATCTGCTTGTAGAACTTATCTAACTTAAACTGTCCGTTAGGCTGCTCATCATATTTTCTGAGCGTCCAGATATTACCTGCATCCACAAACAGGGCACCTTCGAATTTCCAGAACAAAGGAGTGCGGTACTCGGCATTCAGGTCGAGCTTCATATCACCCGTCTGGTTGATGAAGTCGATGCGTCCGTCATTGCCCTTGTATCCGCCAGGTCCCAGCTCTCTTACGCCCCAGCCTCTCACCGAGTTGGCACCACCCGAAAAATACCGTTTCTCGAAAGGCAGCACCTTGCTGTTGCCGTAAGGATACGCCACGCCGATGCCTGCATGCAGCGCCAGCACATTGCGGTCGTCGAAGTGTACCAGATGGGTATAGTCGAAATCTGCCTTGGCATACTGGGCATAGGCGATATTGATGAAGGTACGCTGTCCCTGAGAATTTATCTTGAAATTCAGAGCCTTGGAGAAAGCGCTGAGCAGATTACCCGAAGACTCCACATTCAGTCGGAAGGCATCTACCCCATCGCTATAGTTCAATCCGAATCCCATCTTCATGATGAAGATATCCTCGTAGTTATAGCGCAGGATGGCATTTCTGTTATCTACATCATCCAGATAGTCGCGCTTGAAAGTCTCTGAAATCCAAGGCATATACACATAGTTGAGGTCGAGCAGGTCGAATCGCCAGTTGAGATGATGGCGGGGTTCAGCCCAGCGGTAGCGCCATGCCATGGAGAAGACGCGACGATGGAACTCCGGACGGTTCTGGAGGTCCCAGGCCACCGAATACTCCGTATTGGCAGTCTGTCTTCTTCTGAAATTCTTAGACAGCAGCGGTGCCACGAAGCGTGGGAACACCAGCTTGCTCTCTATCGAATACTCCTGATAGTTCTGGTCCTGATAGCCCTCCAGTCCGGTGATAGCCTCGTAGGCACCACGCAGCTCGATACTCAACTGTTCGCTACCCCGGAAGAGGTTTCTGTTGGTATAGGTGAGTGAAGCCGCAGCACCCAGGTCGCCAGCCGTATTGGTTCCTTCCGGCTGGAAGGAGATGGTAGAAGGCTTGTTGGTGCTGATCTGGATATTGCAATCGAGCTTTCCGCTATCGGGAGCTTCCACGAATCGGATATTGGTATATTTCACCGCCTGCAGGCGTGCGAAATTATTATACGTACGTTGCAGGGCAGAGGCGCTGTAGGGACTTCCCTCCTTCAGGGCTGTGGCATTCAGGAGCACCTGATGGCGCAGGTGGATGCGTTCGCTGTCGTTGCTGAGATAGTTGATCTTTCTGATCTCATATCGCGAGTGCGGGGTTTCCGGCGCATTACTGTTAGCCTTGTAGTTCATCAGATGCAGGGTAACGCCGATGTCTTTGCTGCCCGTGATGGTATCTGCAGAAAAGTGGATGAAATCCTTGTTGAAGCGGAAGTATCCATCATCAATGAGGAGATTGGAAATACGCTTGCGCTCATTATCCAGCGCCTCTACCGTGAAACGCATTCCCGGTTTCAGCATCTGGTTATCAGGATTATCCAGCTGCAATCTATCCTGTATGTTCTTATCCTCTATGTCATACTCCACCTTGCCGATGAAGAACGGCTCACCGGGATGCAGCAGATAGGTGGCATCCAGCTTCGGGGCTTTCTTCCGCTTCCTGCCCTTCGCATTCCCGTTCTCGCCATCCGCATTCCCATTCTCACCATCCATCTCATTCCTGTTACCGCCCTTCGCCCAATCCTCTCCGTGAACGGTAGTATAGAGGGATACGCCAGCATGCAGGAATCCCTGGTTCTGCATCGCCGTGAGCAGGTCCTGGCAAGTGAGTCGAGCCTGGATGGAATCATAGATGACGGGCTTCTTGCTGAACGGATTTTTAAAGAGTGCAAAGAGCTTCGGCTTCTCTTTCTGTCGCACATACTGCTTGAGCGCCCCTGCATCATATTCCGCAGAGTCGCTCTTCACTTCCACCTTATTTAATATATACTCCCCCTCCTGCACATACTTGCTGGCAGAACATCCAGCCAGAACCAGTGGCAGGGCGAGAACTGAAATCTTCTGTATTTTCACAAATCTAATCCTTTTAGATTGCAAAGATAGTGTAAAACGAAGAAAATACAAAATATTTAGCACTTTTTATTTTGTATTGTCTGCTTTTTATGCTACCTTTGCATCCATTAAAGATTAGAAACAACAACAAATGATTAGCAAGAATAAGATAAAATACATTCGTTCGCTCGAACTGAAGAAGAACCGCAACAAGGAAGGAAAGTTCGTGGCGGAAGGTTTCAAGGTAGTAGATGACCTGCTCGCCCTGCAACCTGCCGACCTCATTGTGGCAACCCAGGAGTGGCTCCACGACAAGCACCTTGCGGATCAGACTGAAGTGATAGAGGTGACCGAGGAGGAGCTGAAGAAGGTGAGCTTCCTGCAGCATCCGCAGCAGGTGCTGGCTGTTTTCAGACAGGATACCGGCTGCAATAAGCAGGATTCCAGCAACTCTCAGGAAGAGGCGGAGGAGAAGAACTTCGGTTTTTCTAAAATCAACACCCAGGAACTGAGCCTCGCCCTGGATGGCGTGCAAGACCCGGGCAACCTGGGCACCATCATCCGCATTGCCGACTGGTTTGGCATCACCCACATCTACTGCAGTCAGGATACTGCCGACGTGTATAACCCGAAGGTGGTACAGGCCACGATGGGCAGCATTGCGAGAGTGAAGGTGGAATATGGCAACCTGCTGGCTCTAGTAGAATCGCTGCCTGCAGATGTACCCGTATATGGCACCCTGCTCGATGGCGACAACATCTATCAGCAGCAGCTGGAAAACCGGGGACTCATCGTGATGGGAAACGAAGGAAAAGGCATTTCGCCTGCCCTTGCCAAGAAGGTGAACCGAAGACTGCTCATCCCGAACTTCCCGGAAGGAAGAGCCACTGCCGACAGTCTGAACGTAGCGATCGCTACCGCCATCACCTGCTCGGAATTCAGAAGAAACTTTTAAAGACCAAAAAGGTCAAAAGGTCAAAAGTGATTTTTCGGAATAGTTAAACAGCATCAAATCATATAACTATGGAAGTAAATGAATTATTTAAGCAACGCAGCATAACTGCCTGCATGAAAGCATCCTACAATACCGTAACGAGCGATATCCGTTCGCTCGTGAAGCAGACATGGGCTACCCACGTTCCTTTCGCAGTATTGCTGGCTATCGTACTTTACTTTCTCCTCCCCAACAAGTCGCTTCACGATTGGGGAGAAGCGAATCCGATGGCTTCATTCATATTGCAAACCATCATCTACGCAGCCACCCTTGTGATGGCGGCAGTATCATTCTGGCATCTCCTGCCCCACAAGCAGCTCTGCCCTCAGGGCGAAAAGCGCAAGCCGGGCAGATCGCTGGTCCGCATCCTCCGCCACTTCGGAGGCTTCCTCATGACCTGCTTCCTGGGCATGATGATTGTAGGCATCGCCACCTTTATAGCAGCTGTGCCTACCATCATCCTCATCATCGCCCAGCTCTACTCACAGTTGGGGGCACTCCAGGGCGATCCGCTCGGCGTACCGGGCTATTTCACCCCACTCCTCTTCCTCGTCTTCACCCTCACCAGCCTGCTCATCATCTATGCCCTCACCTGGCTCGGCATCGCACTGGCTTACCAGTATGCATCCTACAAGGTGCAGGATGAGGAAAAGAAAAGACTGAAGGATAACCAGCTGCAGATGGCTGTAGCCGGCATAGAGCAGATGGCTGCAGAAGAAGAGGAAAGCAAGAAGAATTAATCATATTAACATAAAAAAGAGACAAAAGAAAGAGACATGAAACAGACAAGATTACTCTTCATCGACCGCGACGGAACCCTGATTCAGGAACCTGCGGACGAACAGATTGACAGCTTCGAGAAGCTGGTATTCACCAAGGGCGTATTCCGCAACCTCGCCTTCATTGCCCAGCACACCGACTACGAGCTGGTGATGGTGAGCAACCAGGACGGACTGGGCACCGACTCCTTCCCGGAAAACACCTTCTGGCCTGTCCACAACTTCATCATCCAGACCCTGGAGAGCGAGGGCATTCACTTCGCGAAGCAGCACATCGACCGCCACTTCCCGGAGGATAACTCACCGATGAGAAAGCCGGGCACAGGCATGCTGACCGAATACATCGACAACCCAGCCTACGACCTGGCAAACAGTTATGTGATCGGCGACCGTGAAACCGATGCCCAGCTTGCCGAAAACCTGGGTTGCAAGAGTCTGATTCTCGGAAAGGATGGCATGGACTGGGACAAGATAGCCGAGATTCTCTTTGCCGGCGACCGCATCGCAGAGGTGAAGCGCACCACCAAGGAGACGGATATCTACATCAAGGTAAATCTCGATGGCAGTGGCAAATGCGACATCTCAACCGGTCTTGGTTTCTTCGACCACATGCTGGAGCAGATAGGCAAGCACGGCATGATGGACCTCACCATCCATACCAAGGGCGACCTCAATGTGGATGAGCATCATACCATTGAGGATACGGGTATTGCCCTGGGCGAATGCCTGCTGCAGGCGCTGGGCGACAAGCGTGGTATCGAGAGATACGGCTACAGTCTGCCGATGGACGATTGTCTCTGTCAGGTGGCATTGGATTTCGGCGGTCGCCCATGGCTGATCTGGGATGCCGAATTCCACAGAGAGAAGGTGGGCGAAATGCCAACCGAGATGTTCAAGCATTTCTTCAAGAGTCTGAGTGATGCGGCAAAGATGAACCTCAACATCAAGGCTGAGGGCGAGAACGAGCATCACAAGATAGAAGGCATCTTCAAGGCGCTTGCCCGCTCGCTGAAAATGGCGGTGAAGAGAGACATCTATCACTTCGAGCTTCCTAGCTCTAAGGGAATGCTGTAATAAAACGAATAGTTGTTATTAGCAGCACGCCCTGTTATTAGTAGCACGCCCTGAAAGGGCAGAAGCTCCTAGCCCAGGGTAACACCCTGGGTTACGCATAAGCAAGAAAGACGCCCTGTAAGGGCAAAAGCTTCTCAAATACAAAGCTTTTGCCCTTACAGGGCGACTTCTTTATCCCATTATATACCCAGGGTGTTACCCTGGGCTAGGAGCTTCTGCCCTTTCAGGGCGTATGGGATGTGGCTTATGACACACCCTCGCTTATTACATCCAAAAACAAGTTATATCCTGACTAGAACTTTGTCATGAACTCCACAACAATCTTATCCTTTTCAGAAGTCTTGGCAATGCCACCCTTGCGATAGAAATACTTCTCGTAGTTGATACGGATATCCGAGATGAATGGCTTGGCAAGGCTCAGAGTTACACCGCCTGTTACACGATGGCGCTTGTAATCATTGATCTTCAAGGCACCGAGTTCGGTATCAGAACCGCCATATCGGGTACCATCGCTGTGGTCGCTCATGAAATCATATCTTGCCAATGGCGAAACCTTCCTGATGATGCTCTTCTGATTGATGACCGGAATGTCATAGCAGATGAAGCCATCGAACGCATGCACATCGTGGAAGGCATCCTTGCTGTAATGCTTGTAAAGATACTCTACCTCAGCTATGAAACCGCCCTTGTGGAAGGTGATACCCGCATCATACATGTTGACGGTGACATCAGATGGCTTGATCTTCTGGGTACTCAACACCAGGTTCACATTCGGGAAGAGGAACTGAGCCTTGGCAGAATAGTTGACACCCTTGGTCCAGTAATCCTTCTGGTTGGTCAAGCCCGAACCGTTGAAGATACCGGCATTCACCACGATAGGGAAACCAACATTCCAGGTGTATCCGATTTCAGCACCCACGTCGCGAACGTTACCTACCTGCTTGGCGATGAACGAACGGTTGGCAAAGTACTGCTGATGAGGAGAACGGTGAGCATCGATGGTGAATGGCACACGCTCCTGACCGATGGTGAACTGCAGGGTCTTCCAAGGCTTGATGCGTGTATAGGCATCGAGCATCTTGATCTTACCCTCGTCGCAGAGGTCGATTTCCGCCTTGTAGCTTACAACAGGTGTTACATTGCCAGCCACGTTGATACGGGCCGTACGCACCTCGAATCGTCCCTCCCCCTCTTCGGTCTGGTACTCATACTTAGAGCGGATGGTTCCACCAATGGTCATCGACTTGGTGAATTCCTCAATGCCCTTCTCCAAAGAGCTGTTTCCTGAATTCTGGGCATTCATTCCCATCGACACCATCGTGAGTGCCATCAACAAATACGTTTTCTTCTTCATTTCTTACCTTATTATATATACACGTAAATCTGATTTTGTTTATTTTCGCCTGCAAAGGTAAGGAGAAGATATTTCTACCGTAAAACATAAGTATTACAAAGGTGTTACATCATACATTTGTAACACTCGTAATACTTCTGTAACACCGGTAATATCATCGTAACACCATCGTCATAAACACGTAATCGCTTTTTCTTTCCTATCTGAAAATATCGCCGTACCTTTGCAGCCGAAAAGAAAAAGGTATTTCTTTAAGGTGAATACAGGGGTCTTGAAAGCTTTTGCCCTTACAGGGCGACAGACCTGCGTCCACAATTACCCAGGGCGATGCCCTGGGCTTGGAGCTTCTGCCCTTTCAGGGCGGTGGGGCTTACTCTCAAATGCATTATAATTAAGTTCTGGCAAACAACATTAATAATATATAGGATGAAGGAAAACAAGAAAGCAATCTTGGAGATTCTTAAGAAGAGTTCCAAGAAAGACGGAAAGTTTGAAAACTTGGTGCTCAATCTCGCTTTGCAGAAGATTGACAGCGACAGTTTCGAGTACGATGGCGAAGCAGTTTATACCAACGACAAGAAGCGCCTGGTTTATTGCATGAGTCAGGAGACAAGCTTCACCATTCCAGAGGGAGTGGAAGTGATTGGCGAGATGGCATTCCGTGGCAAGAAGGCCCTCAAGAACGTGATTATCGCCAACAGCGTAAAGGAAATCGAGCACGATGCTTTCTACGATTGTGATGAATTGGATAACGTTTATGTACCTGCGGGCGTAAAGATTGTAAGAAGCTATGCCTTTGCAGAGTGCGACAAGTTGAAGAAGATTACCTTCGCTGGTACCCCAGAAAAGGTAGGCCGTCATACCTTTGAAGACTGCGATCAGTTGCACGACATCATCGTGCCAGCAGGAAGCAGCAAGTTCTTCCGCAAGGAGCTCCACTTTATCGATGGCGACACCGACTATCTCGTCCTGGAGGATCCTAAGAAGAAGGCTGAAACTGCCGAAAAGAAGGCTGAAAAGAAGGCTGAAACTTCTGAAAAGAAGGACAAGAAGGCTGACAAGAAGGAAGCTGCTGAGAAGAAGGCAGAGACTCCTGTAAAGAAGGCTGACAAGAAGGCTGATTCTGAGAACAAGGCTAAGAAAGAGCCTGCAAAAGTAAAGTAACTCACAAAACTTTCGAATGTGGTTCAAGAACGGGCTGAAAGCCCAAAAGCTCCTAGCCCAGGGCAACGCCCTGAGTATAATAGCAGTCAACAAGGCGCCCTGTAAGGGCAAAAGCTTTGTATATTGCTTGGTACTTGAAAGCTTTTGCCCTTACAGGGCGCAGGTTACGACCACGAAATCCCAGGGCGTTGCCCTGGGCTAGGAGCTTCTGCCCTTTCAGGGCGTGTGGGGCATACATACGAAAGTAAAGTAATTCATAAGATTAAACCGGTGCAATCATGACAAGAGAAGACATTATGAAGAAAGCTTATGTAGAGCGCGACATCAGTTGGATGTACTTCAACCATCGCATTCTGCAGGAGGCCGAGAAAGAGTATGTGCCACTGTTGGAGCGCCTCTCTTTCCTCGGTATTTACTCCAATAACCTCGACGAGTTCTTCCGTGTCCGTGTGGCATCCCTCAACCGAATGCTCGACCAGAAGCTCGAAAAGGATACCGAAGCACAGATCAAGAAATCTCTCAAGACAATTAATAAGCTCAATGAATCTTATTCGAAAGAATACACTGAAGCGGTGGATACAGTTTTCCGAGAGCTTGAAGTACACAAGGTTCGCCTGCTCACCGAAGACCAGCTCAACGACGAGCAGAAGGATTTCCTTACGCAGTTCTTCTACGACAAGCTCAATGGTTCTGTCAACCCTATCTGGCTCAACGAGATAGACGACCTCTCTACCCTGGAGGACAACCGCATCTACCTCGCCGTAGAAAAGGCTGAGGATGACAAGAAGAAGAAATATGCCGTAGTAAAGGTACCGGATAGAGTCTATGGACGCTGGGTAAAGGTACCGGCAAGCGATGGTTTCGACAACATCATGTATCTCGACGATGTAATCAGATACTGTCTTCCACTGGTATTCCTCGGTTTCAAGAAGAGCACCTACCGTGCCTACAGTTTCAAGTTTACCAAGGATGCCGAGATGGAGATGGACAATGATGCCGACTTCGGTACCATGGAGAAGATTGCCCTGGGCGTAAACAGCCGTAAGAAGGGTGAAGCCGTGCGCGTGATCTACGACCAGGAGATGCCGAAGGAACTTCAAAAGAAGCTGCGTGAGCGATTGAACACCAAGGAGTTGGATGCTTCTTTGGCTGGTGGAAGATACCAGAACCACAAGGATCTGATGTCATTCCCTGATTGCGGTCACAAGGAACTGAAGTACGAGAAATGGGCTCCAATCATGAAGCCGGAGTTCCTCTCCAACGAGAGCATCCTCGACCAGATTCGTGAGAAAGACCGCTTCATCCACGTACCTTATCATAGCTTCAACGGCTACATCCGTGTGCTCCGTGAGGCAGCTACCAAGCCAGAGGTGAAGGCGATCAAGACCACCCTCTATCGTCTGGCGAAGGATTCCAAGGTAGTCAAGGCACTCATCACCGCTGCCCGCAACGGCAAGAAGGTGACTGCCGTGGTAGAGCTGCTGGCACGTTTCGACGAGGAGAGTAACATCAAGTGGAGCAAGCGCATGCAGGAAGAGGGCGTGAACGTAATCTTCGGCGTAGAAGGACTGAAGATTCACTCCAAACTGCTCTATATCGAGTCAAAGAAGGGCAATATCGCCTGTGTGGGAACCGGAAACTTCCACGAGGGCAACGCCAAGATCTATACCGACTATCTGATGATGACAGCCCGTCCTAAGCTGGTAAACGAGGTGGCTAAGGTATTCGATTTCATCGACCGTCCATTCTCGCCATTCCGCTTCAACGAGCTCCTCGTCTCTCCAAACTCCATGAAGAGCCGCATCCTGCGCATGCTCGACACCGAGATCAAGAATGCCAACGAGGGCAAGGAGGCTTGGGTGAAAATGAAGATCAACCACATCACCGATACTGATATGGTAACCAAGCTCTATCAGGCGTCAAAGGCTGGCGTGAAGATCGACATCGTGATCCGTGGCAACTGTTCGCTGGTGCCTGGCATCGCCAAGCTCAGCGACAACATCCGCTGCGTGGGCATCATCGACCGCTATCTGGAGCACAGCCGCATCCTCATCTTCGCCAACGGAGGCAAGCCAAGATACTTCATCGGTTCTGCCGACTGGATGCCTAGAAACCTCATCAACCGCATCGAGGTGCTCACCCCGGTATATGATGAGGATATGCAGGCAGACCTGCTCCGCACCATCTCTTACGGTATGAGAGATACGATGAATGGCCGAGTGGTAGATGGCAAGGGCGGCAACGAGTTTGTGGAAGGCGAGCCATTCCGCAGTCAGGAAGAACTTTATAAAGCATATAAATAATGATGAATTTAGCATCCATTGATATCGGCTCCAACGGAGCCCGACTCCTCATCAAGCGCTTCGATCCCGAGGCAATCCGAGAGGAAGACCGCATCAAGAAACTCATGTTCATCCGCATCCCATTGCGATTGGGTAAGGATGTTTTCACCCTGGGAAAGGTTTCCAAGGAGCGTGAGAAGATGATGCTCCACATGATGAAAGGCTTCAAGCAATTCATGAAACTCAATGACGTAGAGGCATTTCGCGCCTGCGCCACATCAGCCATGCGCGATGCCGAGAACGGCAAGAAGGTGCTCAAGAAGATAGAGAAGCAAACCGGCATCAAACTCGAAATCATCAAGGGTCAGGAGGAGGCACAGCTCCTCTACAACAACCTGGTAGAGAAAACAGACTCCAACGAGGGCAGCTTTGCCTACATTGATGTGGGCGGTGGTTCTACGGAGGTGAGCATCATCCACGATGGTGTACTCGCCGAGAGCTATTCCTACAACATGGGTACGCTGAGAATGCTGAGCGGCAAGGTGACTTCCGAAACAGAAAAGCTCTTCAAGGAGAACCTTACGAGATATGCCGAGCAATACGGCGACATCAAGATTATCGGTTCGGGTGGCAACATCAACAAGTTGAACAAGCTGGCACGCCACAACAAGCAGGATGCCAAGAACCTGTCGCTTGCCGAGCTAAAGCGCCTATACTCGATGATGCAGCCCCTGAGCATCGAGGAGCGCGAGATTTCCTTCTCTCTGAAGGAAGACCGTGCCGACGTCATCATTCCTGCCGCCGAGATTTTCCTCAAGGCATGCGAATACCTGAAGTGTGAAAGCATCATGGTGCCAAACATCTCGCTCGCCGACTCCATCGTGGATGGACTCTATGAGAAGATGATGGCAAAAACAGAAGAATAAACCACTTCATCCACAAATAAAATAAAAGATATGTCTATATCTCAAGTTTTTATGCTATCTTTGCACAGAAATGTGCGAAGGTAGCATTTTTTTTGTTTACCTTTCGCCTCTTCTTGCGTCATACACATAAAAAGGAACAAATGGAAGAAACAGAATTTGAACATATCGCCCAGGAAATGCGCCCCAGGTTGACGGCACATTGTCAACGCTATCTCTCGGCAGGAACCCTTGCCGAAGAAGCCGACGACATCGTGCAGGAAACCCTGGTGAAGCTCTGGAAGATGCGCGAAAAGCTCTCGGAATACCAGAGCATCGAGGCCTTAGGTATGACGATAGCCAAGAATCTCTGCATCGACCATCTGAGACGCAACAAAGCCCAGACGGCATCGCTGGAACAGATGAAGCATCCCGCAGAAATCTGTACGGCAACCGAGCGTACCGACCAGACCATCATCGGCGAAGATACGCAAAGGCGACTCAACAGGGCGATGGACAGGCTTCCAGATACGCAGAGAAGAATGCTGCTATTGAGAAGCGAGGGAAAGAGCCTCGATGAGATTGCCGAAATCTGCGGAGCCAACAAGACGAGCACCAAGACGATGATTTCAGCAGCAAGAAGATCATTGCTGAAAATGATGAAGTCATAAAAGGCTGGAACTCAAAAAATGAAATTCTAAAAATGAAAGAAATGAAGAAACTAGAAGATATAACCTATCGCCACGAGCTGATAGAACGCTACCTCGATGCTGATACCAGCGTGGAGGAAGAACAGGCATTGGCTGATTTCTATCGCCATTGCGAGGATAAGGATTTAACGGATGAGGATCTCGACATCAGAAACCTGATGCTGGGAATGGAGAACTATACTCCGAATTTCCATCAAACAGAAATGGAAATGATGGAAGAATTGGACAGAAAAGAAGAAGAGGCTGATAAACAGCCGGACATAAAAGAGATGCCACTTGGAGTCTCAAAGAAACACGAAACGAGATGGGTACGCCTCTCTGCGATACTTCTCGCTACGGCGATGCTGGCAGGACTCATCTTCCTGCTCTTCCCTATCAAGGATTATTTCTCATCCTCTTCTGAACAACAACCTGGCCTCGCCAACCTGGTTCCTACAGAGCAAGTGGTTCGCTCGCAGCCATCTTCCGAGGATGAAGACAAGAATCTGAACGCATACGAAAAGATGGAACGTGCCGACTCCCTCTTCCTGGCTGCAACCCAGGATATCGTGACTCCACAGGAAATGAAGACAAGCAAGATGGTATTTGCCAAAAGAAAGAATATCGCAGAAAGAAGCGAGAAACATACAGGGAAGACTGCAGAGACCTCTTTAGGCAATACGGAGAAAACTTCTGGCAATATAGAAGAGGCCTCTTCAGAAACAGAAAGAAGCATTCACGAAGATTTCAATCAGATTTATGAAGTAGCCTCTGCCGCCCTGCCTTCTGCCGAGCAGCTGACCATCAACCGCCAAGGCGATAACATCGTTATCTCAACCCTGGACAACGAAGGCAACATGCAGCATTACACCATCAATGTAACAGAAACGCAAGATGGTAGTTATCAGCTACTTCCATTGGCACAGTTAAACGAATTATAAAACATTTCACGCTTATGAAAAAGTATATTTTCACCATTGCATTTGCCCTGCTGGGCATAACCAGCAGTATGGCATCCAAGGCAGATACCCTGCGTATCTACAGCATCGACGGCGAGCACATCCCAAACTTCACCGGCAAGGAACTCATCGGTAAAACCATCAAGAATTACCAGGTAAACACCAACGTCTTGCCGGCACCCAAAAGTGATGTGATAGAGATTCATATCATCACCACTACCACACCTCCTGCCCCCAAGCCAGACCCTCACTATATGCTCAAGGGCAGAGAGCAGGAGCTGAGCAAAGAGGAATTCTACAAGATTTCTCCCAGCAAGATCAGAGCCATCGAGGTCTTGAAAGAGGGCACCAAAGCCATTCAGGAAAGAGGTCTGAAAGACGATGGCAGAGCCTACATCATCGTTACTCTGCAGAAATAACGGACAAGACGTATCCCTTTTTCTTCAGCGACTCAATCTTAACGGTCGCATCATGCTGAAGAGCATGGCGAAGATACGTCATCTGCACATTCACAGCCAGGGAGTTGGCATAGCTCACGGTACCCCACACCGCCTCCTGTATCATCTCCTTGCTTACTACATTGCCGATATTCTTCGCCAGCAGACGGAGGATGTCGGCTTGTCGGCTGGTGATGAGCACACGAGAAGAACGGGTGCGAAGCTCATTGTTGTTATAGCAGAAGGTGGTTTCTCCGAAATGATACACCTCCTCTTCTATCGTCTCACTCTCATTCATGGAGAACCGCTCCTCTATTCTTGCCAGCAACTCTTCCGGATAGAAGGGTTTGGCAAGATAATCGTTTGCCTTCAGGGAGAAACCTTTCAGTCGATCGTTCTTCTCCGTACGGTCGGTGAGAAAGAAGATAAGCACCTTCGGGTCGATGGTTCTGATGCGTTCTGCCACCTCATAGCCATCCATCTCCGGCATATTGATGTCAAGCAATACCAGGTCGGGCTTCACCTCCGGGAACTGCTCCCATGCCTTCTTGCCATTGCCGGCATAAGTCACGTCGTAGCCATGCTGCTGCAGGAAACTCTTCAGCAACATGGAATACTTCAAGTCATCGTCTGCAAATAATATCTTGATCATTTTTTCTGTTGTTTATAGCGTTAAACCGGATGCATCAGGAGTGCTGCGGGATGACAATCGAAATCCTGGTTCCCTTGCCCACTTCGCTCTGCATCATTTTTCTGCCCCCATGGGCCTTCACAATCATATCAACAAAACTCAAACCCAAGCCGATGCCCGGCTGCATCATATCCGGGTAAGCATTGCTGCGATAGAACTTCGTCCAGACTCTCTGCTGCTCGTCGGGCGAAATTCCGATACCATTATCTGATACAGAAATCATGACTTCCCCCTTCTCGGTATCTCGGCAGGCAACATGGATATTGACAATGTCGCCGGAATACTTCACCGAGTTCTCCATCAGATTACTGACCACATTCAGAAGCTGGTCTCTATCTCCCATCATCCGGTCGGAAGTGCGCTGGTAATCGAGCGAAACATTCACCTCCTTCTGTCTGTTCTTGCGATAAAAAGCCACCAGATTCTGCAAAGCGGCATGGATATCGAAAGAAGTTATCTGGAGTGGGATATGTTCCTCTGCCCTGATTACTTCCCGGAGTTTGGCGAGATAGGCGGTCAGGTTATCGCTCTCCTCTCTAACCGTCTCCATGATGAGGGCATTCTCATCCTTCTCATCTGTCTTTTGGGCAGAGAATACGGATACACACATCTTCAGCGTCTGCACGGGGCGCTTCAACTCGTGAATCATCGTATGCACAAAGTCGCTTCGCATCTTATCCACCTTCTTCTGCAGGAGCATCACCTTGATGAGATAAGCTATGCTCAGGAGAAGCATGATGGTAACCAGCAGACTTCCTATTATCTGCCACATCATTCCCTTCAGGATGGGCAGCATCGGCACCTGCATCCTCATCTGCATCGACTGATACTGGATAGGATTGAAAGGCACTTGCACCAGCATTTCGTGATGAAACAAGGTAGGAGACTCTACGATTCTTGTCTGCCAAAGGCGATGCTTTCCCGTCTTCATCTCTGCCCCGATGAAATCATTGCCCAGTTTCCTACTGACGAAACGATCAAAATGCGCTTTGTCAAAGCGGGTAAGCTGGTAAGTGATGTAAGTGTTCAGGCAATCAAAAGAATTGTTGGAATCCGTCTCACGCAAATCGAAAGTATCTCTCTTCTCCATCACGTTACCGAATCCCGGCTTGCGATACACCACTCCACCAATGATTGTATCCGTATCCAGCGGAGAGCAAACCGTAGTACAGGGACCCTTGAAGTCTGAAAAATATGCCGAGACGACATAACCGATATGTGATTTTTCTTTTACCGCTGCTCCGATATTTGTCAGATAGGCAATAATCGCCAGTTCCGCCTTTTCGGCGTTTTTCTTCCCCATCTCTCCCATCGAATAGGTCACGCTATTGTATAGCCAATAAGTCTGCAAGCCTATCAGCAGGAAAGAAGAAAGGATGGCGAGCAGCCAGACTTGTTTGATTCTTCTATTCATATCATTTTTCTTTTTTCGATGCAAAGGTACAAAGATTTCACTATATATAATTAAGGTGAAGCAAGATTATTTTGCCAGCGTAATGTTTCAGTAATGATTATTTGCGATTTTGAGCCCGAAAAGCAGTTCCTTTGCAAACGAAAACAAAAAACAAGGAAGAATATGAAGAAAGAAACAGTTTTATGGGCGATGCTAGCCACCACCACCTGTGCAACAGCACAAAACGGGAAATTCCCGACATCCGGAGTTTCCGCAGACTCGATACAGACGGAAAAAGATTCGATCAAAGCTAACCAAGAAGCTGAGATCAAAGCTGATAAGGAGGCAGAGATTCAAGCCGTAACCGTAACAGGTCATCGCCCGATGTACAAGATGAGGAACGATGCCTTAGTTACCCGTGTCCGCAACACTCCTTTGGCAAAGGAGCCAACGCTGGAAGATGTATTGAAGCACATCCCCGGCATGAAACAAACCGCCGATGGAACTCTGGAAGTAAACGGACTGGGAGCACCCATCATCTATCTCAACGACAAGAAGGCGACTTCTGCCGAACTCTCTCATCTCGATGTGAAGCTGATAGATGAAATAGAACTCATTACCACTCCTGGTGCAAAATATGATGCAACGACGGGAGCCGTACTGAGAATCCTGACGAGAAGAACAGACGAGGGTATATTCGGCAAGATGCAGGTGTATGATAAATTGAGCGAGGTGAACACCAACCACGAGGAATTGACCCTGGGTTGGGTAACGAAGAAAATTTCGCTCACAGGATTTTACGGCTACACAGACAACCGATACAATGTGCATCAACCACAGGAAGCGCTCGTAAGAGCCAAAGATGGCGAATATCTCTTCGGAACCGACCGCCATGGCAAGAACAAGGCAAATTACAACGCTACGGAACTCAACTTCGACTGGTTGCTCAGCAAGCAACACGAAGTGGGAATACAATGGGAAGGGCTTTGGCTGAATGGCGGCAGAAGCGAGAAACAGCAGCAGTACTATCGCTATCCTAACCCAGCAGGAGAAGATACAAATAGAGAGATGAAGCTTTCTGATGCGGATGGCGAGATGAAGTATTTTGATGCGGAGAGCCAGCAATGGGGACACCAGCGCAGTCACCACTTCAACCTCTTCCATCTGGCTAAATGGTCGAAGCATTTCTCATCACAGATTTATCTGGACTATGCAAGGAACAAGGATTCTGACAGCCAGCCTATCACGGAGAAAGAAGGTAGCGAGATGCAGGAAACCCTCAACCGTTCCAATTCCAACTACGATATCTATAGTGGAAGATTCGAAGTCAAGCAACTCATCTCTGACAAACATTCCATCAACTTCGGTGGCGAATGGAGCCTGATGGAAGGCAAGGGTAGAACCGAAAGTTCTGCCGATATGCTTGGAACTACGGAATACAAAAACCATGATACCAAGACGGCTGCTTACCTGCAATATCAGGGTGAAGCTGGCAGATGGAGCTGGTGGGCAGGCATCCGATACGAGCATCTCACATCCCGATACACCAATCTGTCGGAGAAATCTCCCGACAATATGGAGCGTCATTACGACCAATGGTTTCCATCGTTCGGTATCACTCTCAAAGAACCATCGTGGCATCACTCGCTCAGCTTCCGAACTACCACCGCCCGACCTTCTTTCAGTCAGCTAAGCGGGAACATCTACTATACCTCGCGCTTTCAGTATCAGATCAGCAATCCGAAGCTACAGCCTGTCAACACCTATCGTCTGATCTACTCCGTGCAGTGGAAAGATTTCATGGGAATGCTGAGATATACCCGTATCGACCACTCCATCATGTACGTGCATGAAGTGCCGGAAGACAAGCCCGTAAGATACGTGAGTACATTCATGAACTTCAACAAGATGCAGAAATACATGGTCTATCTCAACTGGGGTCACGTCTTCGGCTGCTGGCGTCCGAATGCCCATGCAAGCATCACTTACCAGCGCTTCTCTGTAAATGATCATGGAGAGCTAATCAGCTATAACGGAGCAACTTGGAATGCATCGTTTGACAATTACTTCACGCTACCAAACGACTATCAGCTGTCGCTCTCCTACAGTTTTGACAACGGAGGACAAGTGGGCAAAACGAAGTTCCGCCCCACTCAGAACTGGAGTCTTGGTGCCAACAAATCGTGGATGGACGGCAGATTACAGGTTGCCTTCAGTGCCAACGACCTCTTCCATCAGCAGCTCTTCAAGGAGCGAACCCACGAGCATGCCGTTGACTTCTCCCAGACTGAGGATTACAAGCTATGGAGCTACAAGTTGACCGTAACCTGGAAATTCAACAAGCGCAAGGGAAGATACAACGGCATGAACAGTGCGGAAGATGAATTGAACCGACTATAGCCGGACAAGACTCTCTTATCTTAATGATCTTTATAATTTCAAGTATCCGGGTTATCCCACACCCAGCAGTTCTACTTCGAATATCAGGGTAGAACCGCCTGGGATGCCCGGCTGCGAAAACTTGCCGTAGCCCATTTCGGCTGGGATGTAAAGTTCCCACTGGTCGCCCACGTGCATCTGCTGCATGGCAACAATCCAGCCGTCAATCAGGTCGCTCAATCGCATGGCGAACGGCGTACCGCCACGGCTGGAATCAAACTTCTTACCGTTGATGGTCCAACCGGTATAATGAGCCGTCACGATGCTGCGTCGGCTAGGCTGTGCTCCCTTCGGGTCGCCCTGCTTCAACACCTTATAATATATACCACGAGGCAGCGCCATAACGCCCTCCTCCTTTGCCTTTTCCTCCAGCCAACGCTTGTTGGCCTCAACATATTCTCTTTTTGCCATAAATCTATTTGGTTTCTTGATATACTATGATTTTTGCGCAAAGTTACAAAAATCTATCGTATCTGCAAAAGAAAAAGGAGAACTTTTCTTCTTTTATCAAAGAAAAGCAGTACCTTTGCACCCTAATCAACCAAAAATACGATATGCCACAATCACTACATATTGCAATTATTGGTGGGGGTGCCGCTGGATTCTTTGCGGCGATAGAGGCCAAGCGCAACTTCCCTCACGCCGCCATCACGATTTTCGAGAAGAATTCGAAGGTTCTCGCCAAGGTGGAAATCACGGGAGGAGGAAGATGCAATCTTACCAATTCCTTTGACGAGATTTCCGACCTGAAACAGGCGTACCCTCGCGGACATAAACTGATGAAGCGACTCTTCAAGAGATTCGACTACCAGCATGCCTTCGACTGGTTTGAGGAGAACGGCGTGCCACTGGTCACACAGGGAGACCAATGCGTGTTTCCGCAATCGCAGGATTCTCACAGCATCATCGACTGTCTGGTGAATACCGCCAAGCGACTGAGGGTGAAGATACAATGCAACCACCAGCTCACCGCCATCACCGAACTGGAGGATGAGCGCCTGCTCCTGGAATTCAAGGTTTCAAAAGGAAAGGGAAATCTATCGGGCGCATCTTCTGCCTCTCATCCCGTTTCCGAAATCAAGCAGATTGCCTTCCACCGGGTAGCCATCACCACGGGCGGTCATCCCAAGCTGGAAAGCTTCAAGCATCTCTCAGACCTGGGACATGCAATAGAGCCCCCTATCCCATCGCTCTTCACCTTCAACATCGCCGACAAGGCTTTCAAGAACCTGATGGGCACGGTGGTAGAGCCAGTATATACCAGCATTCCAGGCACCAAGCTGAAGGCAGAGGGTCCGCTCCTCATCACCCATTGGGGCATGAGCGGTCCTGCCGTGCTGAAGCTCTCATCCCATGCTGCCCGCTATCTGCACGAAAACAATTATCAGATTAAGATTTCCGTAAACTGGGTACACGAGAGCAACCGTTCTCTGGTGGAAGAGAACATCCAGGGCATCATCATCGCCAACCCGCAGAAGCAGTTGGCTAGCATCCGCCCTTACAATCTCCCATCCCGCCTCTGGCTCTTCCTGATTCAGAAGATGGGATATGCACCCGAAAAGAAATGGAGCGAAATGGGAAAGAAGGGTTGCAACCTGCTGATAGAAGCCCTCACCAACGACCTCTATCAGGTGAACGGCAAGGGAGCCTACAAGGAGGAGTTTGTTACCTGCGGCGGCATCAGCCTCAGCAACATCGACCTGCATACCCTGGAGAGCAAGGTGTGCCCTCACCTCTTCTTTGCCGGAGAAGTGCTCGACATCGATGCCATCACCGGCGGCTTCAATCTGCAGGCCGCCTGGACCACAGGGTATGTGGTGGGACAACATATAGGAGAATAGCCTATTCTTCTTTAGAAACAAAATCTTTCACGATGCGGGTGTATTCCTCGTGATGGTCGCGATATGCCATGGCATGAACAGAGCCTTTGGCGATGAAGATGGCTTTTCTGCCCTTCGTCTTTGCCTCATAAAGCGGATGAAGCATGGCGTAGGGCACGAAGGCATCCTTATCGCCATGGATAAAGAGCATCGGTTTGGTACTCTTGCGAACCTGCTCTATCTGCTGAGCCTCGGCAAAAGACCAGCCGTAGCGATACAGGCAAAGGGCGGAAGTGGTATTCATCAGCGGGAAGGCAGGCAAGCCAAACTGGTCTTTGAGCTGAGCGGCGAACTCATCCCACACGCTGGTATAGCCGCAGTCCTCCACAAAGCACTTCACGTAATCGGGAGTCTTCTCTCCCGATACTGCCATCGTGGTTGCCGCACCCATCGAAATACCGTGAATCACCTGACGGGTATTCTTCACTCTTCGGTCTTCCCCCTTCACTCTTTGTTCTTCACTCTTCACTTTAAATATCTCATTGGCGATTTCCGACCATCTGATGACATCCCATCTATCCTTCCATCCCATCTGGATATGGTCGCCCTCACTCTCTCCATGTCCATACAGATCTGGCAGGAGCACATTATACCCCATATCGTGATTATAGAGATAGGCGATGTGCAGCATTCCCTCGGAGCGCACCTGATAGCCATGCACCACCACGGCAGTCTTTTCCGTAGTTTTCGGTGCATAGAGATAGATGGCATGGGCCTTGTAGCCCGACGGCATCGTGACAAAGGTATCCTTCACACAATGGTGCTGATACACGGAGTCCATCCAGCCAACCATCCAGGGGCACTCGTTCTTCATTCTGTTCTTCCAATGCTCAGCCGTCATTCTTTCCTCCTTCGGATAGTTGAGCGAATAATTGAGCATATAGTTGCTGGCACCATACAGTCCCAGCACCACAAGCACCACCAAGCCCAGAGCCGAAGCAATGCCTATCTTTCTCATCTTTTCCTGTTTCATCTTCATTCTTTTTGCTATTAAAAATATCTATTATAGAGTTTCCGCTACAAAATTAAGAAAAAAGATGGAATTAGCAAAGAAACGGAGGAAAAATCCTGTTAAAATAGAAGCTTAAAGCGGCAATGAGAGTTTTATGGCAATTAGAACGTTTTGTGTTAAAATCCCTATCTTTTAAGCAAATTTCTCTGAAAATATTTGGATTATCCAAATTAAAAGTGTACCTTTGCAGCACTAGAATCCGCCACGCTTCCCATAGAACAGCGTACCAGGGCGGAACTTTTTGTTTATATGCGTATGGAATATACAAACCCACCACTTGATACAGCGTTACAATCTATCCATTTCCTTTTTCCCTGCCCCTTTACCTTTATATTTTGTTTTAACTGTATTAAACTTATATCTTACGATACATTCCACTGCCCTTACAGATGCAGCCTTTTCAATATAGACATCATTCATTCCGCTGAAAATGGTAAAAGTATTTTTGCGGGCAGTATTAAAGATGTCATTTGCAGACAACTTGACATTCCATTTTTCAGATAAGTCCTTAGCCAAAGAAAGATTTATCTGTCCAACACTCCCCATCTTAATA
>ERZ1034713.356-NODE-356-length-28597-cov-9.413111_pt1 | contig 28597 bp, 29 predicted proteins | sample MGYA00520692_ERZ1034713 | MGnify/ENA primary metagenome ERZ1034713 (study PRJEB33766, sample SAMN09781717) | gut metagenome | biome: gut microbiome | host: Homo sapiens | place: Madagascar | study: EMG produced TPA metagenomics assembly of the PRJNA485056 data set... | reverse complement strand
GTACCAAGATTGCAGGCGACTGCGTGATTGGTAACGGTGTCATCTACTCAACATCTGTAGTAGAGAATGCCAAGACCCGAGTAGGCGATTTGGCAATGATTCAGGCAGGAACTACCTTCTCTAAGGATATTCCTCCTTATATCATTGCTGGTGGTAAACCTGTGAAATATGCAGGCCCTAACACCATCATCATGGAGGCTGCTGAAGTTACCGAGAAGGTTCGCAAGCATATTGCGAATGCCTACCGATTGGTATTCCATGGTCAGACATCCCTCTTTGATGCCATCAACCAGATCAAGGATCAGGTGCCAGATGGTCCGGAGATTCAGAATATTATCCAGTTCCTGGAGAGTTCTGAGAAGGGTGTTATCACCAAGATGTAAGTTTATTCTCTCTTAAATGTAATAGATGAGCTTTGTTTTCATGACGAAGCTCTACTTAAAATCGGTAAAATTTAAAGTCATACCTATTTGAATTTTACTCCGTATGTAGAAAGGACTGGCCGTGAGGTCGGTCCTTTTCCTTGTTTGGTATGTTTCTTCATCCTCCGGACTGAAACACTGTGAATTTACGTGAAATTCATTGATGTTTCCCAAAAATACTTATTAATAACTGTTAAAGGTTCGTTTATGTCCTTATTTTTTTGTTACTTTGCACAAAATTTGGTGTATTATACCCTTTTGTGAAATGAGAAAGAAACAATATAAGCCAAGCAATCATCGTGGATTGCAGATGGTCACTTTATGTATAAGTACCTCTATGGTACTCGTTTTGTTGGGTTTTGTCATCTTTTCGGTCCTCATGGGTCGAAACTTGTCTTCGTATGTCAAGCAGAACCTTGTAGTAACAGTGATGTTTGAACAGGATATGACTAATTCAGAAGCTGTTCAGATGTGCAAAAACTTAAAGGCACGTCCTTTTGTTAACAACTTGAATTATATCTCCAAGGAACGTGCTTTGAAGGAGGCTACCCGCGATTTGGGTGCAAATCCAAGCGAGTTTGCAGGTGTAAACCCATTCCAGCCTTCTATAGAAATCACAACAAAGGCCGATTATGCAAATAATGATTCCCTGAAATGGATTTCCAAGGAATTGAAGGCGTATCCGAGAGTTACCGAGGTTTCTTATCAGCATGATTTGATAGAAAAAGTAAATGAATCTCTGGCAAAGATAAGTTTAGGTTTGCTGATTGTTGCTGTGTTGTTGACATTCATCTCTTTCTCGTTGATCAACAATACGGTAAGATTAGGTATCTATGCACGTCGCTTCTCGATACATACGATGAAGTTAGTAGGTGCTTCATGGAATTTTATTCGTGCTCCTTTTATTCGCAGAGCAATATTGATAGGTCTGTTATCTGCATTCTTAGCTGATGCATTCTTAGGAGGATGTATCTATGCTTGGTATCTGAACGAACCAGAATTGCTGACCGTTCTCGGTTGGGAAGAACTTGCTATCACAGGTGGAGCGGTATTCCTCTTCGGAATTATTATCACTTCATTGTGTGCAAGCATCTCTGTCAACAAGTTCCTGAAGATGAAGGCTGGCGATCTTTATAAGATTTAAATTCAACATTAAACTATTATATATTCATGGATAGAAGAAATTTGGCATTTGATAAGGTCAACTTTATCTTGTTGGCCATCGGTATGGCTATTGTCATCTTAGGTTTTCTCCTGATGAGCGGTGCAGGCTCTAATGAGAATACTTTCGATATGGACATCTTTAGTACTCGTCGTATAGTGGTAGCTCCTACAGTTACACTGATAGGTTTTCTGTCTATCATTTATGCAGTCATTCGTAAACCAAAAGATAAATAACAAATGAATTGGATTGAAGCTTTGGTCTTGGGTCTTATCCAAGGTCTTACCGAATATCTGCCAGTGAGCAGTAGTGGTCATCTGGCTATCGGTGCACATCTCTTCGGCATCAATGGAGAGGATAACCTGACTTTTACAATTATGGTGCATGTGGCTACTGTGTTGAGTACATTGGTCATTCTATGGAAAGAAATCGACTGGATATTGAAAGGACTCTTCAAGTTTCAGATGAATGAGGAGACAAAGTATGCCCTTAATATCGTTATCTCTATGATTCCTGTTGGTATCGTAGGTGTATTTTTCAAGGATCAGGTAGAAGAAGTCTTTGGCTCAGGTCTGCTCATCGTTGGCTGCATGCTCATCGTGACAGCTATCCTCCTTACGTTCTCTTACTTTGCAAAACCACGTCAGAAGGAAAATATCAGCCCTCTGCATGCTTTCATCATTGGTCTTGGACAGGCACTTGCTGTTTTGCCTGGTCTGTCACGCTCTGGTACTACCATTGCTACGGGTCTTTTGCTCGGCGATAAGAAGGAGAAGATGGCACAGTTTTCATTCTTGATGGTGATTCCTCCTATCTTGGGTGAGGCATTGCTCGACCTGTTGAAGGGGCTGAAGGGCGAAGAGGCATTGGGCGGTATTGATGCCTTCCCTATGCTTGTAGGTTTTATAGCAGCATTTGTATCTGGTTGTCTGGCTTGTAAGTGGATGATCAACATCGTAAAGAAGGGTAAACTGGTGTATTTCGGTATCTATTGTGCTATCGCCGGTGCAGTTACCATTATCTGTTCATTAATGTAATATATGGATTTCAGAAAAGGAGAAATTATAGCTATCGACAAGCCTTATCGGATGTCGAGCTTCGGAGCTTTGGCGCATGTACGCTATCTGCTCAGCAAGAAACTTGGCTTCAAGGTAAAGATAGGACATGCTGGTACGCTTGACCCCCTTGCTACTGGTGTCCTGGTGCTTTGTACAGGTAAATGTACCAAGCAGATAGAGCAGTTGCAGACTCATACCAAGGAATATACGGCTACGCTCCAACTTGGTGCCACTACGGCAAGTTATGACATGGAGCATTCTGTAAATCATACTTATCCTACTAAGCATATCAACCGAGAACGGGTAGAGGAAGTCTTGAAGCAGTTTGTCGGTGAAATACAGCAGGTTCCACCTACCTATAGTGCGGTAAAGGTGAATGGTGACCGCTCTTATGCCTTGCGACGTGCAGGTGAGGAGGTTCAGTTGAAGCCAAAGACTGTTAGGGTTGATGAGATAGAGTTGACCGACTATGATGATGAGCAGAAAACTGCAAGCATCCGTGTTGTCTGCGGCAAGGGTACTTATATCCGTTCGCTGGCCCGTGATATCGGTAGAGCTCTCGATAGCGGTGCTTTCCTGACAGCTCTCCGTCGTACCAAGGCAGGAAGTTTCTCGGTAGAGAACTGTATCGACTTCGACCGTTTCCAGGAATGGCTTGATGCACAGGAGTTGGAGGATAGTATCCTTGACAACAATCAATCGGCTTCTCATAAAAAGAATCATAAGTAATAATCAGAAAGGAGAAAAATATATAACATGAAACTATCACAATTCAATTTTAAATTGCCAGAGGCACAGGTTGCACTCTATCCACATAAGGCAAAGCGTGTCGTAAAAACTGCTAACGGTGAGCGTACTTTCGAAGTGACTCGTCGTGATGAATCCCGTCTGATGGTTCTTCACAAGAAGTCAGAGAAGATCGAAATGTACAAGAAGGATGCCGAAGGCAATGACATGGTCGATGCTGAGGGCAATCCAGTATTCTTGCAGTTTAAGGACATCGTCAACTATTTCGATGAGGGTGATACCTTTATCTTCAATGATACGAAAGTTTTCCCTGCTCGTCTCTATGGTACCAAGGAGAAAACTGATGCCAAGATAGAGGTGTTCCTGCTCCGCGAGTTGAACCAGGAAATGCGTCTCTGGGATGTATTGGTAGAACCAGCCCGCAAGATTCGTATCGGCAACAAGTTGTTCTTTGACGATGTGAACGAGATGGTAGCCGAGGTAATCGACAATACTACCAGCCGTGGCCGTACCCTTCGTTTCCTTTATGATGAGGATGGTCAGCACGATGTCTTCAAGCGTTCTTTGTTTGCTCTGGGTGAGGCTCCATTGCCACGCTATATTATTGACAAACGCGAGAACCACCATGCTACCGAGGAAGATATGGATGACTTCCAGTGTGTATTTGCCGAGAAGGAAGGTGCTGTTACTGCACCTGCTACTGGTCTTCACTTCTCACGTGAGTTGATGAAGAAACTGGAGATTTGTGGCATTCAGCCAGCTTTCATTACCTTGCATTGTGGTTTGGGTAACTTCCATGAGATTGAGGTGGAGGACCTCACCAAGCACAAGATGGATTCTGAGCAGATGATTATCGGCAAGGAGTGCTGTGATCTTGTCAATCAGACCAAGTTGGCTGGTCACCATGTATGTGCTATCGGTACCAGTGTGGTCAAGGCTACTGAGTCTGCAGTCGGTACTGACGGTATGTTGAAGGAGTTCGATGGCTGGACCAATAAGTTCATCTTCCCTCCTTACGATTTCGGTCTCGCAGACTGTATGGTTGCCAATTTCTATCATCCAGAGTCACCGCTCATGATGAGCACAGCTGCTTTTGGTGGTTATGACCTCGTCTATAGTTGCTACAAGAAGGCAGTGAAGAATGGATATATGTTTGGCTGCTTCGGCGACTCCCTTTTGATTTTGAACGATTAAGCCTATATCATGCACAAAGTATATTTGAGCTTAGGTACGAATTTGGGCAATAGAAAGCGCAATATTCGTGAGGCTATTGAAAAGATAGAAGAGCTGGTTGGTGTGGTAGAGCGCCAGTCAGCTCTTTATGAAACCAAGCCTTGGGGTTTTTCCTCTCCCAATGATTTTATCAATGCTTGTGTACTGGTGGATACCATATTGGCTCCTCGCCAACTTCTTGAGGCTACGCAGAAGATAGAGTGCGAGATGGGTAGGGTAGGTAAGTCTGTGGATGGTGAATACCATGATCGTATTATTGATATTGACATATTGATATATGATGATTTAAAAGTGAATGAACCTGATCTCGTTATTCCCCATCCTTTGATGGAGGAGCGAGAGTTTGTGATGGTTCCACTGAAGGAAATCCTTTCGTGAGGGAAGGATTGACAGAAGAAACTCTAGGCTGATGTATAGCTTTGCTTGTATAAATATAATGTAAAGTAAGGTATGAGAGACTTTGTTCTAAAAAAAATATCCGTAAACGACCAAACTTTTCCTCAAAAAGTTTGGTCGTTTCGATTATTTTTTATACATTTGCAGACATATTATATACGAATTGCGGAATATCTATTGAGTGTTAACCATTGATAGCCGCTATAAACGTAAGCCTTAGTGCATAGTAAAAGTAACATTGCCGCTTTGATTAAAGGGCAAGCCACAGGAGACGTTTCTCCTACCAGTCGTGACTTGAAACTCACTACGTCTCCCCAAGATATACACTCCGGGGTGACCCCCGACTATGCTTTAAGCGTAGGTTCTTATCAAGCTACAGGTTTATCTACAAATAAGATACAAACCGCCTCTTCTGCTGTCGATGCAGAAGGGGCGGTTTGGTTTTTGATGCGTGTCTCTTATGGTCGCGAGCAGAAGGCGAAGGACTATTTGATGGCAAAGGGCATCGAGGTCTTCTTGCCGATGCAGGAGAAGTATTATGTATGCAATGGCAAGCGAATACGCAAGATGCAATCCCTCATCCCCAACTTCTTATTTGTGAAGAGTACTGAGGAGGAGATGAAGAAGTACATCGGCAAGGAACCCTTGGAATTCTTCCATCATTACTATGTACCCAAAAAGGAAATCGGGGGGGTAAATTTGGAAAATTGGGCAAAAAGCCTTTGGTGATTCCTAATAGTCAGATGGAGAAGTTTATCAAATGGAATTCGGTCGATGACCTCAACAAACTCTTTATAGCTGACGACAAAATCACTTTTTGCAATAAAGAGAAAGTCAGAATCCTCGGTGGACAATTTCAAGGTTTCGAGGGACAAGTATTTAGAATCAAAGGACAGTCACGTGTGGGTGTATCCATAGAAGGTGTGGGGACTATCTTCACAGCTTATATCCCAAAAGGAATGTTGGAAAAAATATAGATTATAAATCATTATTGTTCAGTATATTATAAAAGTGGAAAGTCTGTGGATATCCCTCAGTGGCTCTCTTGACACTTTGTTAACATACACGTATTAATTCCTTTACTATGGAGCCTGGTAAAGATAATGATTAAATTTTATTTTTATGAAACAGTTTAAGTATTTATTGTTGATGCTGATGGCATTATTGTCATTCTCGGCATGTGAGTCTGAAGATGAAGAGCAGGAGTCTTACGATCTTTACAAGTACATTAAGATTACTAACATAAGTTGTGAGCGTGTAGGTAGTGTACTTCGTATTGATTATACGATGAAAAATGTTAGTGGCAAAAAGCTTTCTGATATTAAACTCTCAAGTCCACGAGTGAAGGACAATGCAGGTGGTGATAATTATAATAATAATAAACTTGCTATTCGTGGGGGATTATTCAATTATTCATTGTCGTTCTCTTTGGACAAAGGTAAGGAAGCTGATGGTACATTTATCATAACAGATTTTGATCCTTCTGGTGAGGCAAAGCGTGTTGATCTTTCTTTCAATGCTGTGATTGATTCGCAAAATTTCTCAGGACAGGGTGGCTATAATAGCCTCAATATAGCTGAGGATACACGTGTCATTAGAGATGGTATCCAGACTAATGACAAGAAATTGGAATATTCTGATTGGTCTTGCAAGTATCAAAATGGTACAGCGTATTTATCATTCTCTGTAACGGCAGCAGAAGATATAAACGATTTTACATTAGGATCTATTAATCGTGGCCTTGAATTTAATGATGACAAGGGTAATCCATATTACAATATGATATCTATGTCTATCAATGATGGTTCGTATTTATATGGTGCTAAAACGATATATTTGCGTAAGAATCAGTCAACAAAAATTACTGTTAAAATTCAAGATTTTAAATCTAATGCAACTGAGATTAGCACTGGTTATATCATGATTGGCTCAGAGTCATACCCTATGACGGATGACAGAGTCCGTTTCTTCAATATTCCAGTTGAGAAATAAATCGAAAGCAAAATAATGGCAGATACGTATCGTTTGTGCGGTATCTGCCATCATTTTGCTTTTTCAATAAAGACTTTGTCCTGATATTGTTGATTGAATGACAGAATTTTTCTCGAAAATTTTGTTCTTTGAGAAAAGTCGTGATTTGATTATTAACAAGAAACCTTTACTGATATGAATAAAAACGTTCTATTATTTTTGATGTTGACGATGGTGATGATATTGTCGTCTTGTTCTACGAATAGTTCCAAAGAAACAGAGTTTACCAATGAAGGTATATTCTGTGATTTGCCAAGTTGCCTCTATAATGCTGATGATAGTATGTATGCAGCTTCCGACAAGGTTGCAGCGTTTGTTCAGGCTTTTCCTGCGCAAAAGATATTGGAGACTTTGGATAAAATGAAGAGTAAAAAGTTCCGTGTGACTAAATATGATGGAGAGAAGACTGATGATGCTCAGATATTGAAGTTGTCTTCAATGAATCAACTGTTTATTGTGGAAATGAAGATTCCTTTTAAGGAGTTTCCTGATAACTGTGTTATGGCGTATTATGATGCTGATGATAAGGTTGTGGCATTGGATTTGCCTTCTATTTCTGATGATGTGGAAGAGGAAGCAAATGTATCAAGTCTTTTTTATGGTTATCCGCAAGTTGACCAAGAAAATGTCCTTTTAGGCATGAAAGCGTTTTGGTTAGCTTACGATAAAGTGGTGAGAGCAGAAATTGTTCATTCGGATTCTCTTGGCGCTTTTACTGAAAAAGCTCAAGATTATATGTCTCATGTTTATCAGAAACTCGTAGAGGAGTCTAATGCTAAAAATGACGATGACGATTTTGATGATGAGGATAGCAAGGTTAGTTCTAAATCCGAGACTCCAGTAAAAGAAGGAATTTTCGGTGACATCCCTGATTTGTTTGAACAGCAAATTCGTTTCAATTGCCAGCATGAGTTCTATCCGTCTCAGTTGAGAAATGAGGAGATGGATAAGATTGTTACGCCAGATAAAGTCCAAAAGGTTAAGGATCAGATTTTGACAAAGCATATTCATACTATAGATGAGGAAGGACTGACTAGAAGTGAGGCTTACATCGGATGGGTGCAATACGAAAACCATTATTTTTCTGTCAACATCAATGTGCCTGTCGTTGACGAGAATGTTCCGATTAAGGCTGAGTTCTGTGATGTCAATGGCAATGTCCTATATACAAGTTATCCTACAGGAAGCCCAGAAATGGGAAATGTCATTATTAATCGTGGCTTCCTTTCTATAGGCTCACCTGCAAGCCAAGAAGAAAGATTGGTGGAAGATGCAAGAGAAGCTAAAAAGGTTGCGCAGGTTAGGATTGTAAGGGCGAAACGTAGATGAAAATAATTGGTGTTGATTCAGTGCAGAAAGCATCGGTTGAACTTCATGAAGAAGAGGATGAAGTTTATTTCATGACAATGGAAGGACAATGTTTGTCGTTTGGTTACTATCCAAATATATCAGGTGTTATTCCTGCCAAGGACAGAGACATGTCTTTGCAGCCAACGATTAAAAGCTCTTCTATAGGGGCTAATTCAACAAAATAAAAAGTATTTATTATTGCATTATGGTTAAACAATATCTATTATTGCCAACAATGGTTTTGTCAATCGTGTTGGCTTCGTGTGGTAATCCAAAGAAGACTACCCCAAAGGAAGTGGATGGAGTGGAAACTTCTGATACGATTAAAGAGGCATCCGAAGCAGCTAAAGATATGCCGGAGTGTGTCTTTACAGAAACGGGTTATGGAGTGGTTCAATTGAATGGTAAGTTATCCAAACTTTCAAAAGCATATGAGAACCTTTATACCAATTTCGTTGTCTCTACAAACCCAGATACCCAGTTGAAAACCTATTCTTTGTACAATGGTGAAGAATTGGTAGCAGCTGTAGAAGGCTATGCTGATAGTGACCAAATAATTACTATTCGTATTTTCTCCGATAAGATTACGGTCAAGTGTGAGAATGGTAAAACAATGAAAATCGGCATGAAGGTTGCTGATGCTGTAAAGGAATTTAAGGATGATTGTTTTGCTTCCTGGACGGGTGAGGAACAAAAGCCTGTCATTCACTTTGGAACCACTATATGTGTAGAAACTACTGATGGAACCTTGACTCCTGCTAAGCAACAAGAGATGGAGGGTATTCAAAATTCTTTTGAGGATACTCTTCCTGTTGCCCCTGGCGATGTATCTTCAAGTCAGCTAATCAAAAATATGAAACTTGGTTATTAAGGCTATGATTTAGCATAAATACTAATATTAAGCACAGTTTGCAAGCAATTGCTATATGCGCTTGGATAAACTTTGTGACAGACTGATAGTCCGTGTTAGTTATCGTCAAGGTCGGAATAGAGCCCGACTAAGACATTTGTTTAATTTAAATAGTGCCCACTAATTCAAGTGGACTTTAATATTATATTTATATGAGTAAGTTTTTTAAAACCTTAGGAGTACTATTCTCCTTGCTGTTGCTTACTAGTGTGAGTATGACAGCGCAAGTAAAAAAGAAAACAACGACTGTGAAGAGAACGGTAGTGGCTCAAACTAAGCCAGTGCTTGACTTAGCTTGCTTTGATTTAAAAGGCAAGGTTCACACTTGTATCGAGTGGTCGAATGCTGGCGGTCCAAGAAATAAACGAATCTTTGACAGAAATGGCAAGTGGATAGGTTATCGTGATGATGGTGGTTTTAATATTTGGAACAATATATCGGGACTCAAACGTGATGCAAAGGGCCGTATAACTTTCTATTGTGAGAAGGATGACGACTATACAGTGCCGAAAGCGATTTCGTATGATTCTGCAGGACGTGTATCAAAGATAACTTCTGTTTTTGACGAAGAAACAGATGAAACCGTTTATTCTTATGATAGCAAAGGACGTTTGATAAAGGAAGTCTTTACAGCAACAGATATGTCTGAAGAGAATGTTTCTGTCTATAAGTATAGTAACTATGAGTTTGACTCTCATGGCAATTGGACGTCACGTATCTGTGAGTTTGAAGTAGATGGAAATCCTGTTCGTGAGTGTATATCACGTGTCATCACCTACTATAAGTAATTTTTTTGAAGAAGCCATGAATAACATGACTTAGTTATTAACGATAAACTTTATCTTAATATGATTGAAAAAAGTCGGTTTGGAAAACAAAATTATTGTTTAGTAATTGGTTTGGTTTTGTTGCTGTTTCTGTTTCAGAAAGCAGCTGCACAGATAAACAAACTCACAGTGAAAGTGCCAGATTTTAAGCGTTTTGTTATTGTTACTCAGGACAATGTAAATCTGCGTCGTACGCCAAGTGTAAATGGCGGTAAACTGATGCGTTGGAATTCTGATGGCGGTTCTTATGACACATATAGCAAAATTTATTTTGCTGATATTGAGGCGAGACTTTATCGACCAAATTCCATGACAGGGGCATTTGTTGAAACTTTCCATCCTATGAATGGATATTACTTGCCTGTGAATCCAAACAAATTAGAGGCACAGAACGGATGGTATCAAGTAGGAGTCACTTCCACTACTTATGGAGGAAATCCAGGACATGCAAATGCTAAAATGGCTTGGATTAAAGGTGATTTTTGCAAGGTTGTGGACATAGATATGAATGCGAAGCCGTCTCAAATCACTTTCCCTCGCTATTGCTATTATGATGATGTGAGTGAAGAAAATGTCAATGGACCACTGACAACAGTAAGAGAGGGGCTTAGACGTAAGAGTGGTCTCTATTCTAATCTGACATTCTTTGTAACTGCCAGTCCTGACGGAAATTCGGTATCGGTGACGGCTCCTATTATGTCTTCTCATTTTGTTTTCATTGCTCGTGCTGTTATTGAAGTGCAGTATGATTCAGAACAGAAAAGTGCAATTGTTCTGCATGAAGATGAAGATGAAATGGGAGAGGGGAATATTTCTCTCCGTTTGACTACAAATACTGAAGCACAGAAATCTAAAGCAGCAGTCAACTATATTCTTGCTGCTTCTGATCAGGTATTTGGTAAATTGGTCAACATCTTATTCCCTGAGAAAAAAATCCCTACCGATGAGGTTTATTTCATGGATACTGATGGTAAATGCCAAAGTTTTGGCTACGACCAGAATATTTCTGCTATTATTCCGGCTAAGAGTTCTTCTATGTCTTTGCAAAAGTAGTGCATAGGTAATCGAACAGAGTTAAGAATTTAAAAGATCAAAGTATGAAAAAGTATTTCTTATTTTTATTGAATTTGGGCGTTATGGTACTGGCTTTTGTGTTCGCCTCTTGTAGTGGCGGATCAAGCAGTAAGTTGACCAATGAGGGTATCTTTGGCGAAATGCCTGGCTATCTGTTACAGTATTTGGACTTGAAACAGAAATGCGTTGAAGAGTTGGAATTTGAGGACAATAAGGATAAACGTGCCGAAATTATCAACAAATATACTGAGCAATGGGATAAGATTTTTACATTTGATACACAGCAGAAACTGCATGGAACCACGTCTTTTGATAGTGTGACAATCGACAATCATAGGAGTGAAAGTTCTTTCAAAGGCGTAGTAGGAGTCTCTAAACTGGATTTGCCTATGATGGGAAAATATGTAGTTAAATTGAAAGTTGTGACCAAATCAGAAAACCTGGATAGGACTAATCATCTTTGTTTCATGTTGGACGATAAGGATTCTGTCATACTTTCGGCTCGTATAACTTATGATGATTATTGGGCTTTTATTGCTTATACTTTCAGTGGAGATGCGAAGGATGGGGTTAAATTGATGGATGCATATAGATTCAATCTGTATGCTATGGATAAAATTAAGAAGATAGTGGTTCCAACGAGAGAGGAAATGCCTGCCTATACAGAGAAAGTTCAACGTAATTTTGAAAAAATGGCTAAAGAATTAGTTGAAGATGGTGTTATTGCCAATGTTGAGGAATTAACTGGAATCAAGCAGGAGGAAAATAAGGATGATGCAGAACAGGCTGATTTAAACAAACCTGGTGATGTCGATCTTGCTTACTTTGAGATGCGAGGAAAGGTGAAATCTTTCACAGAAAGAACTGATGATGTTGCGAATACTTATACTTTCACAGAAAAGGGTAAGTTGAATACTTTCAGAGGTGAAAATGTAAGGCATGCGTTCTCTGATGTGGTGCGTGATTCCCAAAAACGACTCACCAAATTTACTCTCGGTGAATACGACTGTATTGACACAGAAGAAATCACCTATGATAGCAAGACGGGATGGGTATCTAAAATCAAGCACAATGGTGAAGGTGAAGATATAACGACTTTCACCTACGATGAGAAAGGTTACCTTATCAAGAAAGTTTGCGAAGGTGAATCTTGGGAAATGGGAGCTGAAGAAGGTGAAAAGTTCAAAGATACCACCACCTATACTTACGAGAGCTTTGATGAACATGGCAACTGGACAGTGCGTTCTGCAAAAAGTAGTGATGGTAGAAGTTGGAAGGAAACTCGTAGAATTCAATATTACAAATAAATATCTTATGGCGATATATTTCTGTTTTCTCATGATGTCTTTTTCATGATGAGAAATAGAGGTATATCGCCTTCTTGATAACGAATCATGTTGTTATCAGATAAAATAAGGGAGATAGTACAATCTTATATATTAAACCTTATTTATATTTGTATATAAGGCGATTACACAAGTGTATTCTGTACACATCACGATATTTATGAAAGTTAAAAATAAAAAAAGTTAGAAAAAATTTTGTGTTACCAAATATTTATTATATATTTGCAAGCGTAAAAAGTGTCTTTGTTACCAAAAGGCATGTTTTTTATGTATCTTGAAATAACTTAATTAATAACTTAAAGCGATAGCAAATGATATTTTTCCAATTATTCACGACTGCATTTATGTCCATTTTCTATGGCGTGGTCATTACAACAGCAGTCATGGCTATATTGTACTTTCTGCTACGACAGTTTAATCGTGGCATTGTGGAGTCTGTTCCTTTCTATATAACAGGTGCGGTGCTCTTTCTGCTGCTCACGATTCAGTTCTCGTTGATGATGGGAGCTATCGATGCGAAAAGCTATGTTGATAGCATCGAAATCTATGTCCAGCAGTTGGTAGAGGGAGCAAGTGGACTGGTTACGGCGCAGGAATCACAGGAGATATTGGATGAAATTACATCTCAGAATCATTTGTTCGGTCTGTTCTTCGGAACCTGTAATTTCTCAGGAAATGATGTCTCCCAATTGCCTGCAGTTATGGCTGAAACCTTCCGCAGCAACTTGAATTCCTATATATGGCATCGAGTGGGGTGGGCATTTTTCGTGATAGTCGTTGCTGCTGTCATCGCTATCTTTGCCAGAAAACGTCCGATTTCCTGCAATTTCGATGAGTCGTTTGAAGATTTGGGAATATATTGATATCTCTCATTGATGAATATAAACTGATAATAACTAAAAGGATAAATAATATGAAGGAAAATCACATTCTTATAGGCTTGGGCGGTACCGGTGGAAAAGTACTGAAGGCCTTCCGTAAAAGACTCTATCAGGAGTATAATGATGATGAGCGTGCAAAACTTCCTATCGCCTTCCTCTATGTGGATTCAAGCACAGAGGAGATGATGCCTGGCGACAAGACTTGGTATGTCTTGGGAAAGAATGCGCAGTTCACTGCTAATGAGTTTGTCAACGTTAAGGGTGTTGACATCAAATCTATCTTGGCTAATCCAAAGAACTATCCAGGCTTGAAAGGCTTGATCGGTGATGGTGAGGTAATGGCTAAAACAATCGGTGAGGTGGGAGCAGCTGCAGCTCAGAAGCGCCGTGCTGGTCGTATCCTCTTCGGTTCAAGTGTTGAGAATTACAAGAATGCTTTGTTGGGTGCTTACAACAGGGTAAACAAGATTACTCATGCTGAGCGTACCAATATTTATATATTTACCGGTTTGGCTGGTGGTACAGGTTCTGGTTCTATTATTGATGTGATTTCCCAAACCCGTATGATGCCACAGTTCCAGGATATGTTGTCTATGGACGGAAAGACGGGTACTTCTATCGTTGTCAATGCGATGGTTCCTGAAATTACACCTCCAGGAAAGAGTGATGCTGGCAAGTATCATGCTAATGGATATGCTGCATTGCAGGAATTGAATGCCTTGCTTTCTGGTAATTTCAAACCATACGATGTTTCCGGACTTCACGAAAGAATGGAGTTGGACAAGGTAAGAAAGGTTGCTGATGGTTTGATACTCTATAGCAATGCCAATGAACATGGTTATCTCGTAGAGTCTCATCATGAGTTGCCACAGATTCTTGCCGACTTTACTTATAGCCGTATCTTCCTCGATGTCAATGACAATACTCAGGAGTTCTTGCGTAGTTATTCTTTTGAGAATATTGCTGACTGGGCAATGGAATATTATGAAAAGGCTAAACCAGGACAGATTGTTCCTTATCGTACAAAGGCTGTCAGCTCTTTCGGTTTCAAGCGTATTATCATTCCTGAAGAGGAAATTATTGAATATTTCACATACTCATTCGGTCGTCAGGCATTGTTGCAGATGCGTTATGGCAACTGGAGTGATGACTTAGGCTACCGTGATGCTCCTGCTAACAAGGACTTCAATTCTGCTGCTGCCAGTGCAGACTTGCAGGAGAAGTGGCGTATTACAGATAAGCACCTGATGCTTGAAATTCCTATTCTCAAGGACGAAGAGAATAAGTTTGGTGCTTTTGCTCCTTATTGGGCTGGTATCATTCCAAGATGGGCTATGGCTGCAGAGAAGGAAAACCAGCCTTTGGCTAAGTTGGAAGCACTCTGCGAGAAGGGTTATAACGAACTGTTCCGCAACTGCGGTGCTAAGCAGTTCTACGAGAATAAACTTGCTGCCTGCGATAGTCATGCTCGTGAGATTCGCAGTCGTATCGAACAGTATATCTTCGACCAGTGGAAGGTAGGCGATCTGTCTCTCTATAACATGTTGCAGTTGGTTGACTGCATCGCTGATGAGATTGCCAAGAAGCGTAAGAACATGGAGACGCTTGCTCAGAATTCCCGTCAGCAGTCTGACCAGCTCATCCAGATGCGTGAGATGAACAAGAAGGATTTTGCTGGTGTGCTGATCCAGAAATTGGTGAAGGGTAAGTATCTGACCAAGCATTCTACCATCTTACAGAAGTTGATGGTGAAGCGTTGCGAGGTCTTGGGTGCTGAGTTCGCACAGCAGTTGTTAGCTAAGGTAAGCAACTTGATTTCTGGTTTGCGCAGCGATATTGAAATCTTTGTAGCTACATTGAATGAGGCTATTGAATACAATGAGGCGATGATTGCTGCCCGTTGCAATGATGAAAATAATGGTTTGAGCAACTTACAGAAGGTTGTTATCCGCTTCTACGATCAGCAGCGTGTGAAGAACTTCACAGAGCAGGTGATCAAGGATAAGAAACATCAGAAGGGATTGGCTGATGCCGTTCGCGCCAGCATCGTAGAGGAGATAGGTGCTGATGCTACATTCAGTCGTGCCAATGCCACTATCGATAAGGATTCTTTGGCAGATCTGATGGAGACTGTAGTTCGCCAGAAGTCAATCGCTATCCATGAGGATATCTTGGTTGAGGCAAATACCAAACTGATCAACCGCAACATTCTTGAGCAGTTGAGTGAGCGCTATACTGATGAGGATTCTTTGAAGGAATTTGCCAAGAAGGTGATCATCGAGAGTGGTGTGTTCTTGCAGTTGAATCCTGCTGAACTTCAGAGTGCTGTTGGTGGTGAGAACAATCCTGTTCCGCAGCAGGGCTTGAATATCAACCGTAAGATTGTACTTGTCAACCTGCCAAAGGTTGAGGGTAATGATAAGGTGACCAAGTTTGCCAACAAGTTGAGAGATGCGCTGAAGGGTTCTGTTGAAGCAGGAATTCAGGTATATGTTGATATGAACGGTTCCCGTCAGAACGAGATGACCGTCCAGGCTATTACCTATTGCTTCCCAATCCGCTGTCTGAAGTATCTGCCATTCTACAAGGAGCGTTACGACCTCTTGGTAAATGGTACAGAAGGCAAGCAGATGAGAGTTGTTCTTCACTCTGAAGGCACAGGTGAGGATTATCCGAAGTTGGAGTTGCAGGCAGAGTTGAAGGGTTCTGAAATCCGTGCGCTTTACATGCCATACGCCATCATCGCTTATTCTATCGACTATATCAAACATGGCGATTTGATGGATGGTACAGGTCGTACAGCCTTCGGTATCGTATCCAAGGACCCATTGCTCGGTTTGGAATCTTTGAAACCATTAGGCTCTAAGTTTATCGAGATAGGTTATAATGCTGAATTTACAGAGAGTCTCGGGGAGAGTTTGAAGGAAAAGTATGAGGATGTTGCGGGTACAACTTTGATGAATATCAATACCCGTAAGCAGACCTTAGTTCCTAAGATCCAGCAGTTGTTAGGACAGGTAGTTCTGCCAGAGTGTGGTGGCAATCAGGGTTCTTCTGAGTTCCTTGAGTTCGTTGAGTGGACCAAGAAAGCTCTTGAGATTATCCAGCAACCGGTTCAGCCAAAGAAGGCTGCTCCAAGTAATGTTGGTGGTATCGACTTTGGTAGTTTATTGAGCTAAAAAAAGTTTCAGATTCAAAGGCTTAGAAGTTATTCCTATAAGCCTTTGAATCTATTCAGTATAATAAACCTTTTTAATTTATAAAGAATATGGCTAAGAAAGATGTAGTAAAATATAGATGTATGAACTTTGGCGTTTGCGCCAAAGCAGATGCAAATGAGGTTATCGAGATTCCTACAATAGACACGTTGGGTGGAACACCTCCTTGTCCTTGCTGTAAGCAGAATACTTTGCAGGAAATTCCTAAAAAAACAACTAAATTACCTTTAATCATAGGTATTGCAGTAGGTGGTCTTGCTGTTCTTGGCGGTGGTGGCTATGGTGTCTATAGTTTGCTGAAGTCTCCTACTCCAAAGGATATCATGCTCAACCATACAGAAAAGACTTTGATGGTTGGTGATATGGATACCTTGCGTGCAACGATCTCTCCAGATGGTTGCGAAGGTACATTTACATGGAAGGCAAGCAAGGATGGAACGCTGACCGTTTCTAATGATGGTATCGTAACTGCAGTAAAGGAAGGTACAGGTAAAGTACGTGTGATCCTTGAAGGTGTAGATGGCATCAAGGCTGTTTGTGAATATACGATTAAGCCAAAGAAAACAGGTCCTGAGCCAGAACCGGTTGATTCCATGAAGGTAGATGGTTTGACAACTAATACGGCTACTGCAACTTTGAAGGAAGGTGCTACTCAGCAGTTATCAGTTACCAAGGCTCCAGATTATTCTAAGGCTCCTATCACTTGGGAAACATCCAATGCTTCAGTTGCTACGGTTTCTGCAGAAGGTGTTGTTAAAGCAATAAAAGCTGGTACGGCGGTGATTACAGCTAAGGCTGGTGATAAGACTGCTACTGTTGCTGTGGCTGTAGAAGCTACTAAAAAGCCGGTAAAAAAAGATCCGAAACCAGGCAAGGGAAATCTTGGCTATGGAACCTTTACTGGTCCAATGAAAAATGGTCAGCCTAATGGTAGTGGTACTTTGAGATATACTAGCTCTCACTTAATTGATAGCCGCGATCCAAAGGGACGTGTTGCTTTGCCAGGTGATTATGTCATCGGTGAGTGGAAAAATGGTAAATTGATTCAGGGGCGTTGGTATAACTCTGTCAATAATTCCAAGGGAGCAATTATTATTGGTATGTAATCATAATTATATTGTTTGATGAGTATGGTAAGACTTATCATCGCAATATTTGCATTTTTGTTTGCTGGGCTTTCAACAATAAAGGCCCAGCAAGCGAGTTTTGCATCTCAACTCCTGGCCAAGTTGGCTAAGGATATCAACTATCAACCAGTTGATACGTTGAAAGAAGGTTGTTACAAGGTGAATTCTGTTTTAGGAAGGGACATAATTGCTGAATACGATACTGCTCATGTTGTAAATCATCTTGGGTTTAAATTGTTTAATCCACAGATGAAAAAGGACTTGAATCCTTTGGTATATAATTTCTTGGAGCGCTATTTCTTGGAATTGTATTGCTGGAAGGATAAACATTCTTTACAGCAGAAGCTAAATGATGACAAGGTGTATTTTACAAAAGGACAGGTGGCAGATTTCGGTAAAGTAAAGGAGAGTTCTCTGTTTTCTGTTAGTAGAGTGGAGAATAAGTACTATGAAGTTTCTTGGAAGAGAACTGCAAGCGAAGCTCCTTTTCTTGCTATAGCCTTTCCTGTGCAGTATGAACTGTTGTTGGGTATGCCACAAGTGGAAATAGAGAAGACGATGCATGAGAGAATCATACAGGCTCCTGCATATACAGAAAGTTTTAAAATAAGCAAGACGACTATACTGAAAGATAGTGTTTATATGACAGCACCAAAAAAGTTTTATGAACTGCCAGATGTGAATACGTGTTGCTATTTTAAAAAGAATGTTTCCAATCAATATCAATTGATTTGTGATAGTATTTATACTAATTATACGGCAACAAACCTTTTCCATCTTCTTACAAAAGCTAATAATCCGATAAAGATAGAACAGAGTATCTACGGATTTAAGAATTTGGAATATGTGGTTTCTTTGAAGCAATGGCTTAACTATTGCCATGCGGAGAATTTAACTGTATATACTGCCGTTGAAACAGAATATGATAATGGTACCAAGGTTTTGGTTATAGCTGAAAATAAAGACTTGGGGTATAATCATGTGCTATCTGTTATTGTTCCAAAGGCATTTCTCTCTTGTCCGACATTGGAGTTCCCTGCTAAGTTGAATGCTTTTATAACAACTCACAATGTGAAGAATTTGTACGAAAAATATAAAAAAGGACCGAAAAAGAAATTTTAGACATGAAACGATATTTATTGCTTTTTTGCTTAGTATGCTTATTTGCCCATCTTGGCTTTGCGCAAGACAAGGAGGTAAAGGAAGCTATGAAGCAAATCAATTCTATCAAAGCAGACTCTAAGTACCTTTATGCTGAGTCAACAACCAAGGACTGGGACCAGGCATACGAGGATGCTAAATCATTGCTGCTTGTAGAGATTGATAATTGGGTTAAAAGCCAAGGAAAGAAAAATGAAGAAATTAAAGGCTATGTTGCTCGAATAGAAAACAATTTCATGGAAGTGAAGACTCGTCGAGGCAATTTGTTTAGGGTATTCGTCTATATCAAGAAAAAAAATATTATGACTTATAATGAAGATGTAGATGTAACAGTGAATTCTCTGAATATCACTCAAGATGAATCTTCTCAGGAAAATAAGAAATCGACAACATTCGAATCTAAGACAGAACCCGTAGATGATGTGTATGTTGTGGATTCCGTTAACGAGGAGGCTAATTCTAAAACAGAAATTTGCCCTGATACCTTAGCGGAAGATACTTCTACAGAAGCCTCAGTTACTTATACTCTTAGTAGTAAGGAAACTGCATTTGTTGCTCTATCAGAAAGTAGTGGAATACAGGGATTCTTGAAAGATTATGCAAGCAGCTATGCTAAATTGTCAACGATGTCTAAACAACAAGACTGTTATGTAATGTTATTTTCTAAGGAAAATGTAGAGAAGCATTTTAAGTTTGTCGCTACTGAAGGAAAAGTGCTGGATCTTGATACTATGCAGTATGACAACTTAGATGAGTATAAAGGTCTTGGATATGGAGGTATTTGGTTTGTTATGAAATAATAACTACTATAATTAGTTCTTAGAATTTATGAAAAAATATGTATTAGTATTACTGTTGTTTTGGGTGCAACTGTCGCAAGCAGCTGTCAATGTATCAATTGGCGCTGGAATAACTGATGAAAATGTAAAAAGCAAGATGGAACATACCATGTCTTCTTTCTTGTCTGAAGTTAATGCAGCACAAGAGTGTAATAGGGCGATTAATTTTACAGGTATGGGTATTTCGCAGGACGTGCAAGGATCCATCTCTATGTTGTGGGAGAATTGTCCTTTTAATTGTACCGATGAAGAAATAGTCGAAAACTGTATTCAGACGGGTACTGGTTATCAGATTCGTAACATTCCTTTGATGATGTGTCCTACGGATGATAATTTCGATGAGGATGATTATCAAGAGGCAGTTTTTACTTTTAATAAAAGAGGTAATTTAGTTAGTTTCTATATTGCCATTGCTAAGAATCAATATTTGAAGATACTTAAGTCAAATCAGGATGTTGCTGATTTGCGCAGACGTCAGTTAATCCTTGATTTTGTAGAACGATTCCGTACTGCTTACAATCAGAGGGATATCCAATTTTTAAATCAGATTTTTTCTGATGATGCTTTGATTATTACTGGTAAGGTAGTAAAACAGCAAACTCGTGATGGTATAAAATTGCCTGATAAGGTTGAGTTTTTTAAGCGCTCTAAGCATGAATATATCGCAAACTTGAAAGCTCAATTTAATAAGGTAAAATATATTAGAGTTACTTTTGATGATGTTAAGGTTTCTGCTTCTCCAGAACCAGGAATTTATGGAGTAACGGTTAAACAAGGTTATACCACAGGTTCTGCTAAGGGTTCTTATCATGATGATGGAATCGTTTTCATGGTATGGAACTTTAAGAATGAAGATAATCCTGAAATATTCGTAAGAACATGGCAGCCTTTAGAGGTTGATGGTAAGACCATTGCTGGTGGAGGTGAAGTGTTCCGCTTGTCTGATTTCGATTTTTAATAAACTTTAAAAGTATTTGATATGAAAAAGTTCTTCCTATTGTTTTGTGCTGTGTTCTTGATGATACTCGGTACAAGTGCTCAAACGCTGAAAGTAAAAAAGTTTAAATTTGAACCTCGAAATGCTGAAGCTTCAAAGAACAAAGTAAAGGATTCTAATAACGAAAATTGTGCTTTGATTCTTGTGGATGTAGTTGGTGTTGGAAATATCAAATTTGATCAAGCTGTAGGTGAAACCAAATATGCTCTTAATGAGTATAAGGTTTATGTTCCAAAGAATACAAAGCGATTGTCTTATTCTTATGGATATAAGAAGGGTGTGGTAAATTTGGAGAAATATGGTATTGATATCGAGTCTTTACAAACTTATCGCTTAACCATGGAGACCGAGAATAAGATGCGCTCTGCAGTGTTCTATATTCAGCCACAGAATGCATCACTTATATTTGACGGTCAATCTGTCTCTCTTGATGAAAATGGAGCTGTTGCTATAGATAAGCCAATTGGTACTTATACTTATTCTATTTCTGCTAATGGTTATGAGGGGAAAACAGGTAAGATAACTCTTACGGAAGATGAAATTAATCATACAGAAAGTATTGAATTGCAGCAGAAAAAGCATTTCGTTGCGTTGAATTGCCCTATTCAAGATGCAACGTTGTTTATAGACAATGCACCATTAGGTACAATCTCTGAGTTAGGTAGCCGCATTCCACTTTCCGAGGGAAAGCATAGCTATCGAATCACTTGTAATGAATATGAACCAGCTAATGGTGAAGTTTCTGTGTTGGACGATAATGCGACAATCAATGCAACTCTTACTAAATTAAAGGGTAAGACTATTAAGCATAAGGAATTGAGAACAAAGACAGAAATCAATTTCAGAAATACTTTTGATGTCACGTTATCTGGTTCAACATTTATGGAAGATGCTTTTAAATCTTATCTTCTTCAGTTAGAGTTTGCTTGGAACCAGCATATCTTTGGCCTTTTTACATTGCGTGAAGGTCTTTCTGGTGGTTTTGGTTATACTTCTAATAAGTACTCTCCAACATTTGATAAGTATTATGACGAACAAACTGATGAGGATAAACATGATGGTATGCCTTTGACTTTCCAGGCTCCTATTCAGGCAGGTGTTACTGTGCCTTTTAGTAAAAATGGCCGTAATTATGTAGAGTTCTTAGGTGGAGTTTATGGCGCATATTACTATACAGGTCACAAGGCTTCACATTTGGAAGGCAGTTATTCTAATTCTGTTGCTACTGATACCTGGGACTGGGGATTGCGTTTTAATGCTCTCTTTTATATAAACAAGTTTATTTTTGGATTTGAAGGTTCCAAGAGTTTAAACAATCATGATATTGGAATACAGCTTGGTATCAAGATAGGTTATAAGGTGGCTCTCTAATAGTTTATAGAATATGAATAAAAGATTATTTCTTTTACTAACATTCAATCTCTTGTGTCTTGTCGGAAATCTTTTTCCGACAAGATTCTTTGTAGATAGTGTCTTTGTTCAAGCTCAGGAATTGGTCGTAAAGAATTGCGAATTGAATCCGGATAATGATTATGCTGAGAAATATCCAAAAGTGTTTGATGAAGAGCAATGTGCGGTTTTGATTATCAAAACACCTCATATCGAAGGTCTTACGTTTCCTATGCTGTCACAGCATGTTGGTGATGTTATCTATAAGGATGGAAACTATTATGTTTACATGGTCAACACTTCTTATAGACTCAGTATTCGCCATAAGGATTTCCAACCTTTTGAGTTGGATATGAAAGCCGATTATGGTATTCGCGTTAAGAGTGGTAAAACATACGAATTGGAATTGGATAAGGTTGAGGCTCCTAAAAATTCAGGGGCTTGTGTTGCGCAGTTTAAAGTCTCTCCTATATTGGCAGGTACTGTTACTTTTGATGGTGTTTGCAAGGATATCCCTGCCAATGGTATAGTGGAATTTAAACATGCTCCAGGCTCCTTCGTATATAAAGTTCATGTAGATAATTATAGAGATGAATCTGGAACAGTAGAATTGCAAGATGGTACCGAAGCAAGAAATGTTAGGTTACATCCAATTATGAAAGAAGTAAATGTAGGAAGTAATGTCGGTGGCGCCAAGGTTTTCGTAGATAATGTAGAATATGGTAAGGCAGGTAAATTGTTACTTCCTTTGGGCGAACATGAGATAAGTTTGCGTGCAGATAAGTATCTGGACGAATCGCGTGTTGTTAATATAACAAATACAACAAATGAATTAACTTTTTATTTGGATAAAAATAAAGGTCAGACTGTCAATATAAATCCTACTCCAATAACCATTTATTGTAGCTCTCGCCGACTTTTCAAAAACAATAAGGAGGTTAAAGGATGGCATTCTGGAGGTGTTGTCTTGTTTATGCCTGGAGTAAAATGTACTTTGTCAGATGATGATGATAACCATTGTAACTTTACGGCAGGAAGTATGCCAAAAACTTATACTTTCCGCGATGGTATATTATTTGAAGGTATTAAGTAATAGTTCGTTACTGTTTGTGAATTATCTTTATCTAAATCGTTAATGATATGAGAAAATACATTTATATATTGTTGACTTTTGTTGCCGCATTGATTACCTCATGCGGCAACAAATCTGAATCTTCCATTGAAGAGGAGATGGCCTCTGGTGTGGTTCTCATTCAGAACCAGAGCTACTATGAGGTGGAACTTTCCAATGGTGAGTCTCTTTATTTTGCTGGTTTTGATGAGGATGGAGACATCGTAGGCTTGACGGCAGATAAGGACTCTGTAAGCTTGTCTAATGGCTTTGGCACGGGATTCTTTGTATCTGAAAATGGTGAAATCGTGACCAATGCGCATGTTGTTTCCAGTACCCGTACGGAGAAGGATATCAATAAGTCGATTGCTGCTGTCATCGAAAGTGTGAAGAAGCAGGTTGCAGAACAGTATTATGCTTTAGGCGAAAAGTTGGAGCAGGCTCAGGCGCTTTATAATGAAGCGAATTATAGCGATGCTTATTCCATGGATGATTTCAACCGTATCCGTGAATACCGTGATGCCATTCAAAGTCAGAGAGAAGAGTATGCTGATACTTACAATGGACTGAGTGACATCCGTCCAAGTGAATCGGAGGTGAGATACCATAATCGTGTAAGTATTGCTTATAACAATACTTTTGTAACCAGCACTTCTGATTTCTCATCTTGTGTAGTACTGAAGGTTGATCACGAACATGATTTGGCTGTCATCCAGTTGAAGGATAAGAAGACACCGGAAGGCAAGTATATCTTCGAGGTTCCGGATGATGATCCTTTGGAGGATTATTCGTTTACGGAGAGTATTGCCAAGTTCTTTGGATCTGATAAGAATGATAAACTGTTCCTGACTGGTTTCAATCGTGGTCCTTCGTTGGCTCAAACCAAGGATGGTATTAAGGCTCAGTTTAATATGGGCACTGTTAGTCAGCGTGCTTCCGACCAGATTATGTATTCCATTCCTGCTTTGCCGGGTAGTAGTGGCTCTGCTGTGGTTAACCACAAGGGTCAGTTGGTGGCTATCAATTATGCTGGTGTCAGTACAACCCAAAGCTTCAATTATGGTATCAGAGTGAAGTATCTGAAATCATTGATGAAGAATCTGGCATCCGGAATGGATGACGATGATGATTTTTAATAAGAATTTCCCCTATAAAGGAAGCTTTTCTATGAAATCTTTCCTTTATAGGGGAAATTTTGTGTTTTTATTCCACTACGCTCCAATCAATAATACCTTTACCCATTTCATCTAGTTCTATAGCGAGAGCAACAACTTTTTTGTTCTCTGCTTGGAATGGGGCAGTATAATTATTTTTGATGATTTGTTGCTTGGCAGCAGTTAAACCTCCATTGCTCCTTGAATATTTCCGAGGTTCATGTCTCTGTAGAATGAGATTTGCATGGTTTGAATGTCCATCTGTGAACGAGCGGTAAGAGCAGGAAGTGCCATCGAATAGAGGGCTTTTTTCACTTCGTAATTTGGAAATCCTAATGTGTAGCTCCACTCATCTTCGGCTTTTATAGTCAGATATCCAGATTGGTAAAGGAAAAGTTCAGCTCCACCTCCTGTAACATCTGATGTTTCTAAAATGTCTCTGTCAATGTAGCATTTCTCGAAATTCTTGATTCGCAATTCGATATTGTCAACAAACTTAGATAATAGGGTGGTTGCACCAGAAGCTACCCAGAAATTCTTGATTCTCTTTTGAGCTAAGGCACATATTAGACTATATGGGTTAAAGATGTCTGTCATGTTTTCACCACTGAAATGATAACCATCGTAATAGCCCTTAAGCTTCTGTAATGTTGTAACCTTATCCCATTTGTTCTTTACCCCCAATTCAACCAACTCTTCATGGAAGTATTCGATAATTTCTTGTTTAGTGATGCCGCATACTGCCACATATTCTGGTAAGACACTGAGGTTTGTCAAGTTGTTGAGTACAGAGAACAAGGATATTTGCGTGAATTTAGTGATGCCTGTAATAAACACGAATCTCTCGTCAGCACTTGACGACTTTAGTACAGCAAAGACTTGGCGATAAACCTCTGTGCATTCTTTATGATAAGGAGTTTTCCAAGAGTGTTGGAGAGGAGCATCATATTCATCTACCAAAACAGCAGCAGGTTGTCCTGTGGACTGATGTACGACTTTTAATATTTCGGTAAATCTGACTGATAGAGAAGATTTTTTCGTAGAGGTGATATGGTATTGCTCTTCGTAATTGCTGAAGGCATAGTCAAAATAAGACTTGATTTCTTCTGCAGTGTTACCTGCAATGCTCATGTCGAATCGAATGACAGGATATTTTATCCAGTCTTTTTCCCATTGCATAATCTTTAGACCATCGAAAAGTTCCTTGTTTCCCTCAAAGTAACATTGCAATGTATCGACAAGAATAGACTTGCCAAACCGTCTAGGACGGCTTAGATAATTGAACTTCCTTCCATTGGCAATTTGCCAAACGAGGTCGGTTTTGTCAACGTATTTGTAGTTGCCTGTTCTGATTTCTCTAAAAGAGGTAACTCCTTCTGGCAGTCTTTGTGCAATCATACTGATTCTCCTTTTTATAATATAGCTGTTTGCAAAGTTAGCACTTTTTCTTGATAATAAGAAGAATAATGAAGTTTTTTAGAAAAATATCATGAAAAATTTTGTGGTTCCGATAATTTATTATATTTTTGCAAATGTATCCCATGCCGATGGCTATAGGAAAATTTCTATTGTGCTGATTGTGGGACAAGTGATGGGGATGAATCCTCGCTTTTTCTTTTTTATCTAACAACATGAGTCTTTTCATGTTTATTTAAAACAAATTTGTCTCTTTGTGTAAAGGACAAGACCAAGGAGAATCTTCTCTGTCTGGTAATGTGGTGAAAAGCATTATGTCTCCCCGTAGTGAACAAAATGGGGTGTCCCCCGACTATGTTCCTATGTCATGTGTCGATAATCCTTCTGATTTGATTTTTAATAAAAAATACAGCTGCCTCTTCTACGGAAAAAGTGGGAGAGGCGGTTGCTTTTTTGTCGTTGATGACATAATAAAGTTTGACAAGAACGATGTAGTCAAAATCGTTTCTGGTATCTTGGTGCTTATAAACCTAAGGGATTTTGAAAAGTATAAACGACAGTTCCATACTATGTTTTGGGAGTATGGAAGGCTCTCTTGTTGTTTAAATAGAGATTATTTATAAGTTCTTTGCTGTAGAGCCAAGTGAGGAAAATAATGAAAAATGTTTTTATGAAGCGTATTGTTTATGGTATGTTGGCATTGATTTTTATGTTGATGCCAAGTTTGGTGAAGGCGCAAGGAGATTTGGCTGCCTTTGATTTGAAAGGAAAAGTAAAGCAGTGTACTTGGGTGAACCACAAAGCTGGTTGTATTTATAAGGGCTTTTCGAAAGATGCCAATAAAGAAGTGCTTCTTTTTGCTCAGAACGGTCGTTGTTTGAAGTGGAATGGAGGAACCTTTGTCAAAATGGGTGGTAATGCTCTTTATTCTGAATGCTCAAGGGATGCTAAGGGACGTATTACAAGTGGCGAACTTTACACGGCTTATTATAATCCTGGTAGTGGTGAAGATACATTTACTTACAACGCTAATGGTAAGTTGGCAAAACATACTTATGAGGATGCAGGAATGTCGATTGTGACTACGTTTGCTTATGGAGCTGATGGCAATGTAAGTTCGACAATCTCTAAGATAGAGGACTATAATACAGAGAAGACTTCTACGGTAAAGGTTTCATATACAGTTCAAGCTAAGGATGCTAAAGGTAATTGGACTAAAAGACTTGCCAGAAGAACTAATGGTTCTTCTTGGGTAGAGACAAGAACCATTACTTATTATCCTGCAAAGTAATAATTAAGGGCAATAGTTTTACATCTTTCAGGAGCTATTGCCCTTGATAGTCCAAGTAAGGATAGTGGGTTTCAAAAACTGCCTCTATTTTAAATTGTTTAATCAATAAAAAAATAAAATATGAATAAGAAAAATGTGGTAGCCATAACTATGGTTTTGGCTCTTGTGTGTGTTCAAGATGTTGCTGCTCAAGGCTTTTGGAAAACATTAGGAAAGGTAGCTGAGAAAGTGTTGACTACTGATACAAGTAATAGTTCAACGAATAGCAGCTCTAATAGTTTATCTAATTCTTCATCTAATAATTCTCTTGGTAACAAAACGGGTATAGGTGCTAACTTTACGGTTTATGGAGTTGACTTGAAGGTAACAGGCTGTGAGCATTGGGGAGACGATGTTGTCGTAAGATTGTTGTTGACTAACAATACTTCTTCTGATGTGAAGCTTGGAATTGGTTCTACTGGTCCACATATGGAAAGCTATCGTGTAGCTTATAGTCCAGACGGAAAAAATCACGAGATAGAGGGTTATATTAATGGTGAAAATGCTGATTTCGTGAAGAGTCTGCCTGTAGGCATTCCTGTAAAGGCCTATGTGCTGGTAAAGAATTATGATAAGAAATACACTTCAATCCAGTCTTTAAAGTTTACGTGCAATGATGAACATGGTCAAGGTTCTTCAGATATTAATAAGTCGCTCAGATTGGAAGTGAGAAATCTTCCTGTTACTTTTGCACAGAATACGAATCTTAGCAACATTTACTGTTCGCTTCCTACATTGTATGTTCAATACAATAATTGTACTCGGATAGGTAATACCGTAACGGTTAATATGGCTTTTAAAAATCTATCAAGTTCAGCTAAAGGACTAAACATAGAATACGGAAACCATATAGCTTATGATGCGGAAGGAAATTCTTATACTCCAGAAGTGAAATTGGCAGCACGAACTCTTCAACCTGAGATTCCAGTAAAGGCAACCTTTACAATACAGAATGTTCCTGCTAATGTTACTGGTTTCAGCTATATCAAGATTCCTTTTGAGGATAAATACTATATTGAGATGCGTAATATCAACTTCAAGTAAAGAAGACATTATTAGAGAATCTATGATTTGGTAGGTTCTCTAATACTTTAATCTATTTGACTTTTCCTCCTTATTATATATAGCCGTTTGCATAGTTTGCACTTTTCTAAATAAAAAATCCCATCACTCTCAATGAGAATGATGGGATTCAATGTCTTAAAGCAAATTGCTTTCAGATTACTTACGAAGACCGAGGGCCTTGATGATGGCACGATAGCGATTGATATCGCGGTCGTACAAGTAATCGAGCAATGCGCGACGCTTTCCTACAAGCTGTGTCAGAGAACGTGTTGTAGTATAATCTTTACGGTTCTTCTTTACATGTTCCGTCAAATGAGCAATACGGTATGAGAACAATGCTATCTGGCTCTCAG
>ERZ1034713.343-NODE-343-length-29328-cov-49.466266_pt1 | contig 29328 bp, 24 predicted proteins | sample MGYA00520692_ERZ1034713 | MGnify/ENA primary metagenome ERZ1034713 (study PRJEB33766, sample SAMN09781717) | gut metagenome | biome: gut microbiome | host: Homo sapiens | place: Madagascar | study: EMG produced TPA metagenomics assembly of the PRJNA485056 data... | reverse complement strand
GCGAAGGGTGCCCCTACAAGCGGGCAAAGCCCTGTGTGCTGGTTCCCTGCTACAAGGACCTGATACTGATCCTATCTCTTCCGATGAAAACGACTGGATGAGCGAACGTGAACAACTGGAGGAATATTTTTCTCAATCTTTGGAGGTAGACCTTCTGCTCCGGCTCTGCCCGGACGATGAGGATGGAAAGAATCTGCTTTTCGTATTGGTCGATTTTTGTATATTTTCTGGACATAGCAAAGCCTCCTCATGTAGTTTTATTATCCTACATGGGGAGGCCTTTTGTCTATTGTCTACTTTTTACGGACCAGTTCAGTTTTGTTTTTTCTCTGTCTACTCTAGGGGTAGCATATCAGTTTCCAGCATGGTGAGCGGCTTTTTACTACAAGTATGAGGAATCACTTTTAAGGTGATTCCCAAGCCCAGACAGATTCTTTCGATGGTTTCTAGAAAAGAATGGTCAAATTGGAGGAACGATCAATCCTGATGGGAACAGTCTTTATTCTCCTTGTCTATGCCATCGTCTATATCGGGAAGATATTGATAGAACACCTTTTTCTCAAGGACCCACCGGGCAAACAGCGCATATCCGGCAGGTGCCAGAAGGATCAGCGGCGGGCAGAATGCTGTCAGCAGGCCGAACGCAACCAGCACCACCAAAAGCAGCAGACTTTTGTCAAAATGGAGCAATGCCATGGCACCGGACTGCAACACCGTCTTTTTGACCGGGTCGTCGAATCTTGCCGCATAGGCTGCGTTGTAGATCATCCAGACCAGCCCACAGGTACTCAGCACCGTAAAAATGATCCAGAGATTACCCGTCGCTGCCTGTTGCCCCTTGAGGTAATGGGTTATAAAGCAGTCAGCCAGCAGAATGCTCTCCGGCAATGCCAGAGCAAGAAAGCTCAAAGTTGCCTGTCGGAAGCTCCGGCGGCAGGCCCGGAAAAATTCCTCGCTGACCGTTCCCCGGTCCTCAATTAGGGACTTGTTCACTGCATAATAGAGGGCTGTGCTGGAAATGCCCAAGGTAAACAACGGCAGGCTTCCTATTAGCCACAGCAGGCTGAGAATCACCATATCCGCAACCCGGGTTAAGAAACGGAACAGAGGGGCATCCAGGTCGAAAAAGTTATTCATAGGGTATCACCTGGTTTACTTCTGGAGCACAAAGGCCTCATAGGGGCGCAGGGTCACAGCGCCGGTGGGAGCGGTGTCAGGATAATTGCCGATCAGGCACCGGGCCCCCGCAAAATCAGCGGGAATTGTGAAGGCCGCGTCCTTGTCTGAGAAGTTGCAAGCGATCAGGTAGTTCTCGCCGGTCTCGGCCAGGGTACGCCGGTAGGCAAAGACCTGGGGGTTCTCCTCGGCCAGAAGCTGGAAGGAGCCGTAAATCAGCCCCAAATGGCTCTTGCGCAGGGCGATCATCTGCTTGTAGTAGTTGAGCACCGAGTCCGGGTCTTTTTCCTCGGCGGCGGCGTTGATGGCGGTATAGTTGGGGTTGACCTCAATCCAGGGGGTGCCGGTGGTAAAACCGGCGTTCGGGGAGTCGTCCCACTGGACCGGGGTGCGGGCGTTGTCCCGGCTGCGGAGGGCCAGGCACTCCATCATTTCGTCTGCAGAAATCAAGCCTGCGCCGGTCAGCTCCTTGAAGGCGTTGAGACTTTCGATATCCCGGTACTGGCTGAGATCTTTGAAATAGGCGTTGGTCATCCCCAGTTCATCGCCCTCATAGATGTAGGGAGTACCCTGCAGGCTCAGCAGGCAGATGGCCAGCATCTTGGCGGAGAGGGGCGAGTCATCGCCCCAGCGGGATGCAGCCCGGGGCTGATCGTGGTTGCCCCAGAACAGGCTATTCCAGGCTTTGCCGTCCAGGCCGGTCTGCCAATGACTGAGAATTTTCTTGAGCTGCATAAAATCGTAGCGCTGGGTGGTCCACTTGCCCAGGGGTCCGTCCCCAATGCCGACGTGATCAAATGGGAAGACCATGTTCAGCTCCTTGCCGTCCAGCCCCGCATACTGGGGGGCGTTTTCCACCGTGGCACCGGGGGTCTCGCCCACCGTCATAATGTCGTATTTCGAGAGGACCCGCCGGTTCATCTCCTGCAAAAATTCATGGATGCGGGGCCCATTGACATAGTAGGGACCGCCATTGCCATACAGTCCGTGTTTCTCGCCATCCGGAAAGCGCTGGTCCTTGGAAATCATACTGATGACGTCCATCCGGAACCCGTCGATGCCCTTGTCAAACCACCAGGTCATCATGTTGAACACTTCGTCCCGGACTTTGGGGTTCTCCCAGTTCAGGTCGGGCTGCTTGGGGGAGAACAGGTGCAGGTAATACATATCGGTCTGGGGGTCGTATTTCCAGGCCGAGCCGCCGAAGCTGGCGCCCCAGTTGTTGGGCTCGTGGCCGTCTTTGCCCGGCTTCCAGATATAGTAGTCTCGGTAGGGGTTATCCACCGACTTGCGGCTCTCGATGAACCAGGGGTGCTCGTCCGAGCTGTGGTTGACCACCAGGTCCATCACAATGCGGATGCCCCGCTGATGGGCCTCGGCCAGCAGGGCGTCGAAGTCCTCCATGGTGCCAAACCGGGGGTTGATGGCCCGGTAGTTGGAGATGTCGTAGCCGTTGTCATCCATGGGGGAGTCCATGACGGGGCACAGCCACAGCACATTGACCCCCAGATCCTTCAGGTAATCCAGCCGGGAACGGATGCCGTTCAGGTCCCCGATGCCGTCCCCGTCCGAGTCCTGGAAGCTGCTGGGGTAGATTTGGTATACGATGCTTTCTTTCCACCATTTGCGGTCCATGGCAATGCCTCCTTATTCTTCTGCGGGGATGGTGACCCCGTCGTCGTAGTAGCGGTCATAGCTGGCTCCGGGCCAGCCGATCATCCGGATGGTGGCGGGGTCGATGTCGGCCACCGTCTGGGCGGGGTCCGCCACCGGGATGCAGGCGCCTTTGCGGATGAACAGAGGTACCTCGTTGAGGGCCACCTTCACAAAGTGGGTGCCGACGGGGAGGACTTCCTGTGTGATGCGGCCCTCAGGGCCGAACTTGACAAACAGCATCTCCTCGGGCAGATACACCATCCGTCCGGTGGCGTTCTGAGTGTAGACCGGGGCAATCATCACCTCATTGCCCAGCATCAGCTGGTCCTCGGTCTGAAGGGCGATCTCGTCTTCGGGGTAGACGAAGGCCAGGGGCTTGAACAGCATATCGCCGTTCAGCGCTGCCTTCATGTATTCGCTGTAGAGGTAGGGGATCAGCCGGTAGCGGGTCTCGATGACGCTGCGGAAGTCCTCGGGGCCCTCAAACTGGTAGAACTCCTGCCGGCGGGTGTCGCAGCCCGAGTGGTTGCGCATCAGGGGGGTGAACACCCCCAGCGCCAGCCACCGCAGCAGCAGATCCCGGCTGGTGTCGGCGTTGAAGCCACCCAGGTCGGCTCCCACATACAGGAAACCGCACATATTGAGGGAGGGCAGCATCTTGAGGTTCAGCAGCAGGTGGCTCCACCAGGAGTGGTTGTCGCCGGTCCAGACGCCGCCGTACCGGTGCATCCCGATGCAGGAAGACCGGGAGAACAGCAGAAACCGTTTGCCCGGGGCAATGCTGGCCAGCCCCTCCGAGGCGGCCCGGGTCATGTTGTAGCCGTAGAGGTTGTGGACCTGGTCGTGGCGGACCATTTTGCCGTCCACCTTGTGATAAAAGCGGGCGTAGTCTTCCGGCGCATTGGACAGATTGAGCCAGCCGATGGCCTGGCCAAAATGATCGATGGTGCCGTCTTCATGGGGAACCGGCAGATGATCCAGCCGCTCGGCCAGCCCCTCCCGGGAGTAGAAGATGGCGGGCTCGTTCATGTCGTTCCAGAAGCCCTCGATGCCGCAGTCGGTCAGAGCCTTGTACTGGCTGCCGAACCAGGCCCGCGCCTCGGGGTTCAGCACGTCGGGGAAGTGGCTCCACCCCGGCCAGACGGTTCCCTCAAAATCGGTTCCGTCGGCCCGCTTGCAGAAGTAGCCCTTTTCCTTGCCCTCGTCGCAGACCGAATAGCCTGCTTCCTCCTTGACGCCGGCGTCGATGATGGGCACCAGCCGGACGCCCTGCTCTTTCATCTTGGATACAAAGCCGGAAAAATCGGGGAAATTCTCCGGGTTGACGGTGAAGTCCTTGTAGTGGTCCATGTAGTCGATGTCCATGTACACCATGTCCAGGGGAATGTGGGCCTGGCGGTGTTTGGCCACCACTTCTTCAAAGTCGGCCTGGGTCTTGTAGCCGTAGCGGCTCTGGCCAAAGCCAAAGGCAAATTTGGGCGGGATATAGCTGCGGCCGATGATGGCCCGGAACTGCTTGACCACATCGCAGGCGCTGTCGCCGGTGATGACGTAAAGGGCCAGGTCGGCCCGCTCACAGGTGACTTCCAGCCAATCCCTGCGGGTGAAGCCGATGTCAAACCGAATCCGGGCGGGATAGTCGAAGAACAGCCCCAGATTCTGCTGGCCAGAGATCACGATGAAGTTGTGGGCGGCGTACATTCGCTGCTTGTTTTCGGTGTGGAGGCCGTCGTCCACATTGTCGCTGACGTAGACAAAGCCCCGCTTGTTGATGCCGCGGTTGGCTTCGCCCAGGCCGTAGACCCGGTCGCCCTCCGCCAGGGGGCAGGCAAAGCAGAAGCCAGACTCACTGGTTTTGACCGTTCCCACAGGGGGTTCGCCTTGGCTTGCAGTGATTGGTGCGACCACCGATTCGGTGTCAAAGGGGACACCATAGAGATACTTTTGAATCATACCGTTCTCCCAAATAAAAGTGACTGAGTGGTTGTTTTGTCAGACAGAGCGCCCCGTCTCCGGAGCGCTCTGAAAGAATATAAATTAGCCCTTAACTTAGCCTTTAACCGAGCCCACCACAATGCCGGAAACGAAGTACCGCTGCAACAGGGGATAGATCAGCAGCAGCGGGATAACTGCAACAACGATCTTGGCTGCATTGAGGTTGGTGTTGCCCAGGGAGGCAGAATCCACCACGGCAGACAGATTGCCCTGCTTGATCAGATCTTCCACGTTGATCTGCAGACTCTGGATATAGGTCATCAGGGGATAATAGGTGGCTTTGGACATGTAGATCAGGCCGCTGTAGAAGTCGTTCCAGCTGCCCACAATGCTGAACAGGGATACGGTGGCCAGAACCGGCTTGGAAATGGGGATGAAGATCTTGGTCAGAACCTGGAGCGGGTTGGCGCCGTCAATGAAGGCGGCTTCCTCAAGCTCTTTGGGAACGGCAGCAAAGAAGTTCATCACCAGGATGACATTGAAGATGGGCACGGCTCCCGGCAAAACCAGGGCCCAGACGGTATTGAGCAGGCCGTAGGATTTGACAAGCAGGAAGGTGGGGATCATGCCGCCGTTGAAAAGCATGGCAAAAATCATCAGGTTTGCATAGATGTTGCGGCCCCGGAACTGTGCGTTTGTTTTGGAGAGGGGATAAGCCATCAGTACGATCAGCACAAAGTTGATGATCAGGGTCAGCACAACCCGCTCCACCGAGATCAGGAAGGAGTGCCAGAACTGGGAGTCCTCCAGGATCTTCTCATAGGCTGCGGTGCTGAATCCCACCGGGATCAGCCCTACCATGTTGCCTTCCACTGCTGCAGAGGAGGAGAAGGAGATGGCAACAATGTTCAGCAGCGGCAGCAGACAGACTAGGCCCAGCAGAATAATAATGATGTAGATGATGACAGTGCGGAATTTATCAACTTTCATTGCCGGACGGACCTCCTTAGAAAATTTTGCTGTCGGTGTACTTCTGAGCCAGCTTGTTGGCGCCGATCATCAGAACAAAGGCGATCACGGACTTCAAAAGGCCCACGGCGGTACCGAAGCTGTACTGCAGGCCCTGCAGGCCGACGCGGTACACATAGGTATCCAGAATATCACCGGTGGCATAGACCGATGCGCTGTACAGGTTATAGACCTGGTCGAAACCGGCGTTCAGGATGTTGCCCAGATTCATGACGGCCATCAGGACGATGGTGGTGCGGATGCCGGGCAGGGTGACATGCCAGACCTTTTTCCACCAGGTGGCGCCATCGATGGAAGCAGCCTCGTAAAGGGTCGAGTCGATGGAAGTGATGGCTGCCAGATAGACGATGGAGCCATAACCGAACTCTTTCCAGGTATCGGTCAGGATCAGCAGGGGCTGGAACAGGGAGTTGCTGCCCAGCCAGTTCAGCGAGGTGCCCAGCATTGCGTTGATGGAGCCGTCCACGCTGAACAGATTCTTGACGACCAGAGCCAGCACAACCCAGGACAGGAAGTGAGGCAGGTAAACCACCGTCTGAACCGACTTTTTCAGGGTCCGGTTCTTGACCTCATTGAGCAGAATCGCAAAGGCGATGGACATGATGGTGGTAAAGACGATTTTGCCCAGGGCGATGATCAGGGTGTTGCGGAACAGCTCAAAGCTGTCTGGCATTTCGAACAGGTATTTGAAATGTTTGAGGCCCACAAAGTCAGAACCGAAAAAACCTTTGGCGGGTCTGTAGTCCTGAAAGGCCATGATGACGCCGAACATCGGAACAAAGTTGAACAGAATCAGGAAGATGAAACCAGGGAGCATCATGCCGTGGTAATACAGTTGATAGGCCTGGTTTGAGTGAATCTTTTTGACCCGATTTTTCATCCGGTTCCACCCCCTTTATTACTGTGCAAAGTATTCCTGGACTTCCTGGGCGATTGCGTCGCCGCCCAGACGCTTCCATTCGCTGACAAAGGTATCGAAATAATCGATGGGCTGTGCGCCGGTCACGATTGCCACATAGGCCTCCAGCTCGGTCTTGTCCAGGGTTGCCTTTTTCTGCTCGCTGGTGGGGGTGGTGGGGGGATACTTGGGGGTGATCCATTCGGCGTTGCCGTTCTTTTCCAGCGCATCGATGGATGCGCCCAGGCCGATGATGCGGGACTCATAGAAGTGCCAACCGCCCAGGGTTTTCTCGGTGACGTTCTGGGGATCCTTCAGGTAGTCCAGAATGGCCTGGGAAGAGCCTCTGTTCTCAGCAATGGTGGTTTCCTCAGGGGTCATCTCGCCGTTGATGACGGCCATGTGCTCGGTGTAGTAAATGGAGGGATTGTTGGAGGGCAGGACTTCCATGTAATAGGGACGGCCCTCGTTGTGTCCGCCGGCGTTGATGTAGGCGATGACCTCCGGCGCGGTTTCCGCGGTGGCACGGGCCAGATCGTCATAGAGGATGTTCAGCATTTCCACTGCCACCTGGGGATACTTGCAGTCCTTGCTGACCACCAGGAACCGGTCAGCGGCGTTTTCGTGGTAGGTGTGGACGATGCCGTTGTCATCGGCCACCGTATAGGCGATGTACTCGGCCTCCGGCACCAGGGCCTTGACGCTGCTCAGACGCCAGTCGGGGATATGCCATGCGCCAAAGACGATGCCCAGCTCGTTGTTGATCATCATGGCGTTGATGTCCTCGGTGGTGCGGGTGCCGAACTGGGGATCCAGGATGCCCTCCTCGTACCACTCGTTCATCTTGGCCCAGGCAGCTTTGACTTCGGGCTCCAGGGTGGACCAGCTCATGGTGCCGTCGGGGTTTTCGATCCATCGGTCGATGTAGCCGCCCATGGCGTTGGCGATGCACATGGCATCGGCGATATCATTGCCGGAAAAAGCCATGCCCACGGTGCGGTTGCCGCCGCTTACATTGGCGTCCACAAAGGCCTTGGCCACAGCGGCGATGTCATCCAGCGTGATGCACAGGTCGCCGTCGGGGTCGGGGTTGATGCCCAGCTTGTCCAGCCAGTCCTTGCGCATCCAGCACAGGACAGGGACGCTGTTGTCGGGGTTCGTGCCGGGAATACCCATCAGCCGGCCGTCAAAGGTTGCCATGCCCAGGCAGCGGCCGTCGTAGGAATCGTAGAGGCTCTTGATGTAGTCAGAGGCGTACTCCTCGTACACATCGGTCAGGTCATAGGTCAGGCCGTTGTTCACCATCTGGACAAAGGTGTCGTAGCTGTTGACGGTCAGGATGTCGGGCAGTTCGCCCGAGGCGACGCAGGTGGCCAGCTGGTTGGTGTAAGCGTCGCCGCCTGCTTCAAAGCTGTCCACTAGATCCACGTTGAGCTTGGATTCAATGTAACGGGTGTAGGCGTTGTCTTCAAAAGTCTGACCTTCCGGGAACAGGGCAGCGGCAGAAGGTTCCGCAAAACGGCCCAGGGTGATGGTCAGGGTGTCCACATAGGCTCCGTTTTCGTCCTTGGCCACAGAAACGGCGGCAGATTCATCGCCGCCTCCGCAGGCGGTCAGTGCGGTGAGTGCGCAGGCAACGGTGGCAGCCTTCAAAAATGATCTACGCGAAATCTTTCTCATGATAAAATCCTCCACGATGTTCAGTCAGATTTTCCGGAATTCGTTTTTTGTCTGCTCCATCCAGGATACAAAAAATAAATCCTCTTCCAGTTTGTATATGTCTCGTTCTGACAGGCTGCGCAGCGTGTCTTTTTGACGAGCTCATTGTACAATACCGAAGAGGATTTGAAAAGGGTTTTGCGCAACGTTTCCTACGAAACTGATAAATACCACAAGAATTATTTGTGGGTTTTGCGCAACGTTTCCTACGAAACTGATAAATGCCACAAGAATTATTTGTGGGTTTTGTGCAGATCTTTTGACCAGGGCGCGGCGTTGGGGGTTGATTCGCACACCGAGTTGCGGCGGATCAGTTCAACAGGCTGAACGTAATTTTTACACTCCACCGGTTCCTGCCGAATCAGACGCACCAGCAGTTCCACGGCGGCCTCTGCTTTGGCCGGGACGTTCTGACGCACGGTCGTCAGAGGAGGATGCATGAGTTCTGCATAGATGCAGTCGTCAAACCCGGTGACGGAGACCTGCTCCGGCACCTGTATGCCGTGGTCCTGCAGATAATTCATCACTTCTGCCGCATCATAGTCAGAGGCCAGGGCCACAGCCCCGGCCTGGACAAAGCGATCCAAATAGTGGCCGTACATGACACGGCGCAGAGAAAGATCCTCAGGGAGAAGAATATGGCGCTCTTCTCCGCAGTCAATCCCGGCAGAGCGCATCTGATGCTGAAATCCTTTCCAGCGGTAATGGTCTGCGCCGGTATCACACTCGGCGGCAAAGATGGCCTGGGTGTACCCGTTGTCCAGCAGATACTTTGCAATCATGGCGCCGCCGCCGAAATCATCAGTCCCCACGTTGACGTAGTGGTACTCCGCTTCGGGATAGGTGTCAATCAGGACCATATATTTGTTGAGTTGCCTGCGCAGCTCCTTGTATTTCTTTTCGTCCAGTCCCAGGACGACAAGACCATCCACATTCCATCGGGAGGCAATCTCTGCCACCTTGTCCGTATTTTTGTCCTGGCCATTGATCAGCATAACATAATATCCGTTTCGATGGGCTGTCTCTTCTACACCAGACAGAAACTCTGCCACAAAGGTATCGCGCAGAGAAGGGATGCCGTGGATACAGCTGTAGCCCAGCACCAGTCCAATGATGCAGGACCCTTTGCGGATCAGCTCACGGGAAGATGTATTCGGGACATAGCCCTCCTGGTTCAGAATTTCCGAAATTTTCCGGATCATTTCCTTGGAGACTTTTTTGGTGTTGCCGTGCAGCACATTGGACACTGTTGTCCGGCTTACACCAACTTGATCTGCAATATCCTGCAAACGCTTCATGGCTGTTCATACACTCCCTGTTTGATCAGCTGAAACACAAATGGTTTTCAACGTAATCATATCATATTCATACAGTAATTGCAATCCGAATGATCCTTTGATCTTCAATGAATTCTGAACTCAAATAAAGACTTTTTTGATATGAATACCCAGTAGTGCTTAATCATCTGTTTGCAGGATGATGAAAGCAAGAAAAATGCCTGCCTTTTCATAAGCCCGGCAGAATGAATGCAGCATAATGAAAATCGTTTTGATAGAAAATTGTGTGGAACATTCTGCCAATTTCATCATTTATAAAGGAGATGGAGACTTAACCCTGCAAGTCATCATTGGTTTGTGTAAGTCAAAACCACCGGCTGAGCCGGTGGCTTGAGTAAGCCCTAGAAGGGCTCCTTACTAGCAAAGCCCCTGCAAGGGGCCACGAGCAAGCATCTTTCATCTGCATTACTTGCCCTACTGCTCTAACGAGCAGTATCATAAAGTGCATCTTCTAAGATGACAATTTCTTTGTCATCTCGCTTCGCTCGAATCTTATAGCTAAAGCATTTTCTTCTCCACCAGCGGAGCTGGTGGTTGTCGCTCGCTCAAGCTACTCAACACAAAGAAGCGGCGGCTCTGAAAATTGAGCCGCCGCTTCAAAATGGGCGCGCGGATATGTCTGCTATACGACGGCTTTTTTCTTTTGCCGTCGTCCGGTAGATCATTCCATATTTATGAAACTTGGTGCTTGGCAAATACACGGCGAGAAATACCTGCACCAACTCCCCACGATGAAGCCGATTGAACAGTAAATTTCCAATTTAAGCAAAGCAAAGCCCGAAACTTCTTGATAAACCGAGAAGTTTCGGGTTTTTTCTTTTGGCGGATTTCCAGCAAAAACTACGCCATACGCCAATTTTACGCCAAACGATGCAGGATTTTGTGCAGAGCAAAAAGAGCGCTGTTCTAGTTTTGGTGTAAGAATCGGGCGTGTGGTGGATGGATGTAGAACTATAAAGGGCTACATCACAAAGCGAATTCATGGATCTGCAAACGGACAGCAGGAACTTTTCACCGCAGAAGAAGCAAATGCGAAGAACATGGAGGTTTTCTTATGAACAAACTGCTTTCCTGCCGCTACAACATGGACACCAACCGGGTGGAAGCCCGGTTCGAGGATGGCACCACCGTTGCCATCGACTGCATCGCCATTGAGGACGAATACGGCAACACCCCTGCACAGCGGGCAGAACTGGACTGGCTGCTATACAATAAGTCTTTGGAGTATGCCCAGCTTGTGCTGGGTGGGAAGATTGGACATTATCTCTCGCTTGGTTGCGACCACGACAGACTGGAAGAGCAATGACATAACAAACACAGCCCCGCTCTGGTGAAGGAATCCAGAGCGGGGCTGTGTTGATGAAGGAGAAATGAAGGGAATAGCAGGTTTACAGGTTCAGTTCGTACTGCTCCACGGTCAGGTTGACATCACTGCCGGTGGCCGCAAAGGTGATGCCGTCGGCAGACTGGGGGGTGTAGATCCATGCGGTCATGGTCTGCTCACCGTCGTTGACAAAGACCTCCACGCTGTTTTTGTCCAGCAGGATGCGGAGCTTGAGCGCACCGTTCTGGCTGCGGACCTTGCAGCTGCGGCTGTGAACGATGTCGGCACGGGAACCGGCATGGCTGCGATCCAGCGTCAGCTGCGAGGTGTAGGGGTCGTAGGTCAGGCTGGTGTGATGGTCTGCATCGGCGGCCAGCTTCAGGGTGAAGGAACGGTATTCGCCGGGCTGCACCGTGACGGTCAGGTCCGCCACACGGCCCTTGATGCCCTCCAGCGTTGTTTCGCCTTGCACCGTCACATTTTCGTGGAAGGTTCGCTTGCCGTGAACTGCATCCAGTTCACGCACCGGGGTCTGAACAATGCGCCCATCCTTGATGTGCAGCTCGCGGGGGCAGATGGTCTGCCCGAACCACTTGCAGCCCTTGGGCTTATCCTCGGTGTCCGACCAGGTCTGCAGCCATGCGGTCATGATGCGGCGGCCATCCGGGGCAAGGGTGGTCTGGGTGGCGTAGAAGTCGATGCCGCCGTCCATCAGCTGCACGTTTTCCTTGGTGAAGGTATGGGTGGCTTCGTCATAGCTGCCGATGAAGGCAATGACGTTGTGACCATTGTGGAACTCGCCCTTGGGCAGCATCTCCATGGGCCCCAGCATCAGGACCTGCTTGCCGTCCAGCGGGAAGAAGTCCGGGCACTCCCACATTTTGCCGTACTGATTGTTGCAGCGTTCCAGCACCGTGACAAAGTGCCAGTCGAAGCCGTCCTTGCTCTGGAACAGTGCCGCTGCGCCGCTGCCATCCTCGGCAAGGCAGACGGTGACAGCAGAGTAGGTGCCGTCGGCCTCACGCCAGATCTTGGGGTCCCGGAAGTCGAACTTGCTGAAGCCTTCCGGCAGGTCTTTCTGGGTCAGCACCGGGTTGCAGGCAGGCTTTTCGTAGTCGAGACCGTCACCGATGGCAATGCTCTGGGTCTGGATGTCCCGCATCTCCCCATTGGGCTGCTTTTCTGCAATCACGCTGGTGTACATCAGCAGCTGCTTGCCGTCGTCCATCTCGGTGGCAGAGCCGGAGAAGCAGCCGGGGCCGTTGTCCACCGGGGAATCCGGGGCAAGTGCACAGGGCAGATACTCCCAGTGCAGCAGGTCGGTGCTGACCGCGTGCCCCCAGTGCATGGGCGCCCACCGCACATCGTAGGGGTTATACTGATAGAACTGGTGATACTTCCCTTTATAATAAGAGAAACCGTTTGGGTCGTTCAGCCAGCCCACATAGGGGGTCATGTGGTAGGCAGGGCGTTCCGCCGGGGAAATGGCAGCGCCGTGCTCGGCCTCGTAGGCACGGGCTTTTTGTAAAGTCAAATCGTTCATGGAATCCTCCAAAGGAAAGAATTCTTATGCGTAGTAAGCATCCAGATACTTCTGCATAATGCCCAGATAGTCGGACAGGCCGTAGTCTTCCAGCTTGCTCAGATATTCGTTCCACTCGGCATCGGTCGTGCCGTTCATGATCCAGTTGGCCTTCTGCGTATTCATGTAAGTCTGCAGATCTGCCTGCAGGTTCGAGACCTGCTCGGTGTCCTCATTGCTCATAAAGACATTGGGATAGACATAATCGTTGTTCATATCCGGGGTGTAGATTTCCTTGATCCAGTCCAGACGGTACTGTGCATCGTCCGGGCAGGTAACGTATACACCATAGTAATCATCCAGAACCGCCAGAGGCCCGCCGACACACTGCGCCTCACGGACTTCCACGGGAGAAGCATCGCCCAGAGGAGCGTGCTTCAGCATGGGCTCGCCCTTATCGTTGGTGGACAGTTCAAAAATGTTAAAGCCTTCCTCGTCGCCGTAAGTACCCCAGTTGTTCTGCGGAGACTGGAGGGGCGCGTACATCTGATCCAGCCATGCACAAACCAGTGCAGGATTCGCTGCCTTTGCGGTGACAACGCACTTGCCGCGGCCAAAGCCGCTGGTGAAAGAACCGTTCTGCGGGGTGATATTCCGGGTATCGGCGGTCAGGGCAGGCAACGGCTCCCAGTCGGTCAGGTTGTCAATATTGGCAATATCCCAGCTGAAGCAGACACCATAGCGGCCAGCCTTGCCCTTGGAAACATAGGTGGACCACTCCTGCGTGAAGCACTCCGGGTCAATGAGCTTCTCGGCATACAGCTTGTGCAGCCAGTCCAGACCATCACGGTAGCCCTGCTGGGTGGCGGCACAGATGACTTTCCGGTCGTTGGTAACGGCGATATGGCGGTCTTTGTCTGCATCGCCGTAGCCTTCGCCAAAGCCATTGATGAGGATGCTGGGGTCCTGATCGCCGTTGTTGACGATGCAGGACATGGGGATGATGTCGCCGTCAATGCCATACTCTGCCTTGATAGAAGCGGCGTTATCACGGAATGCCATCAGCACCTGTTCAAACTCGTCCACTGTGGTGGGCATCGACAGACCGAGGAAGTTCAGCCACTTGGTATTGATGAAGCTCATGTTGCCAATGGTCTGGATGGCGGTCTTTTCTGCGCCGAGCTGCTCGATCCAGGGCAGTGCCCAGATGTGGCCCTCGCTGTCGGTGCACATGGTGCGATACTCCGGGTACTGCTCAAAGACCTTCTGGAGATTCGGCATATTGTTGTCAATGTAGTCTTCCAGATTGAGGATGACACCCTGATCTGCGTAGCGCAGCAGATTGCTGTCGGTAAAATCAGCAGTAAAAACAAAATCCGTCAGGGTATTGGGGTTGGACATATTCAGAGTGATCTTATCGCTCCACTGGTCGGACTGGATTGCCGTCCAGTCGATGTGGACATTGGTCTGCTCTTCCAGACGCTTGAAGATGGTGCGGTTGTTCGGCTCGGATTCGCTGCCCACAGGGAAGCTGGTCATACCGGTAAAGGTGACCTTTTCGGACAGCGGAAATGTAACGGCACCGGTTACGTCCACAGCTGCGGCAGCAGAATTGCTGCTGCCGGTGGATTTGCCGCCGCCACAGGCAGACAGAGCAGCGGCAGAGCCCGCCAGAGCGCAGACCTTGAGGAAGTTGCGGCGAGAGATCAGCTTTTTCATGGTATTTTCTCCTTTTTCATGTTTCTTTTTTCGTGTAACAGATGAGCGTACCGGCTCATAAAATTCTGGAATATCCTCAGCCTTTAATGGAACCAGCCATGATGCCGGCATCAAAATACTTCTGGAAGAAGGGATACATCACCAGCAGCGGCAGACTGGAAATAATAATGGTTGCATATTTGAGCAGCTCTGCCATCTTCGCACGTTCGGCAGTACTTTGGATATCTGCGATCATGCCGGATTCCGGCTGGCTCTGGATCAGGATGGAACGCAGCACCAGCTGCAGCGGCTGCTTCGATGCGCTGTTCAGGTAGATCATGGCGTCAAAGTAGCTGTTCCACATTGCCACGAACTGCCACAGAGCCAGAACTGCCACCACCGGCATACAGACGGGCAGCAGGATCTTGAAGAAGTAAAGCATCTCGCTGGCTCCATCCACATCCGCAGCTTCACGCAGCTCACGCGGGATGCCCTGATAATAGGTACGGGCAATGATCATGTTCCACACGCTGAATGCTCCCGGCAGAATGACCGCCCACATGGAATCCAGCAGACCCAGATTGTTGATGAGCAGGTAGGTGGGGATCAGACCGCCGCTGAAAAACATCGTGATCACAAACAAGGTGTTGAAGATCTTTTTGCCTTTGAAGTCCGGCAACGACATAGGATAAGCGGCAAGCATCGTCACAGCTACCGAGACGATGGTGAAGATGATCGAGTAAAGTACTGCGTTCTTGAAGCCGACCCAGATCTGCTTGTCCGAAACGACACGCTGGTAAGCATCCAGACTCCACTTGCTGAAATCAAAAGAGATGCCCTTGTTTTGCAGAGTGACCGGGTCCATAAAGGACGCGATGACGATGTAGATCATCGGAACGATGATCGCCAGCAGGAACAAGCCCAGAAGTGCGTAGCCGCAGTACAGGATGATCTTATCTTGTCTGGTGTAGAGGGCCATTTTTGATTTTTTCTGTTTTGCCATGGTAAACCCCTCCTTACAAGCCCTTGCCATCGTTCATTTTGGCAACGACCTTGTTCACTGCGATCAACAGGATGACGTTGACAACGGTGTTGAACAGACCGACTGCCGTGGAAAAGCTGTAATCGCCGTCCAACAGGCCCTTTTTATAAACGTACGTTGCAATGATCTCGGCAGTGTTCAGGTTCAGGTCCGTTTGCAGGGCATAGGCTTTTTCAAAACCGATGCTCATGATGTTGCCTGCCTGCAGGATGAACTGAATCACGACCATATCCTTAATGGCGGGCCACTCCACCGTCATGATCTGCTGGATCAGGTTTGCGCCGTCGATCATCGCAGCTTCCTTCAGATCTTTGCTGGCGTTAGAAAGGGATGCGGTGTACATGATGGAGGCCCAGCCGGCACCCTGCCAGATGCCGCTGATGATGTAGATGGGGCGGAACGCTTCCGGCAGCGTCATGAAGTTGATGCTGGTGTGAAGCAGGCCGTTCACCGGGCCGGTGACACTCAGCAGCACCCGGACGATGCCGCACAGCACGATGACCGAGATGAAGTTGGGCATATACAGCACCAGCTGCACCTTCTGCTTGATCTTCTTGCTCTCGATACGGTTGAGCAGGAATGCCAGCAGGATGGGGATCGGGAAGCCCCACAGCAGACCGTAGACGCTCAGCTTCAGGGTGTTGATCAGATAACGCTGGAAGTCCGGCGAGGACATGAAGCGGGTAAAGTTTTTGAAGCCTACCCACTCGCTGCCCCAGATGCCCCTGAAGGGATTGTACTTCTGGAATGCGATCAGCACACCGCCCATGGGAGCGTACTTGAACACCAGCGTCAGCGCCACGGCAGGCAGCAGGAACAACAGGTAAAGCTGCCAATGCCGTTTGATGTAGACCCATGTGTTGTGCAGCTTGCGTTCTGCTGTCAGCATAGCCGTTTCCGGCGAGGCCGTCTTTGCTTTCATGAATCATTCTCCTCCTTTTGATTTGTGTTTTACATTTGCACCTTTGAGTTTTACGCTTTTCACTTCGATTGTGCAAATGTAAAATTCCGTGATTCATTTATACCACTCAAGCAAGCGAATGTCAACGATAATTTACGGTATACATCAAAAATTACTGTGGATTTGTACAGATGCACAAATTCGAACGTGCGCAAATATGCAAAATGATGATTTGCGTTTTTACATTTGACTAATTTGTGCATTTGCACTATACTAGAGCCATAAAGAATAAGATCCGTCACCAGACTTTATCGATAAAAGAAAGAACATCCGCCCCTATATTATAAAGAAAGAGGATGACTTATGGCAACCAAGGTCACCATTCAGGATATTGCAAGCGAACTGCAGCTTTCCCGCAACACCGTTTCAAAGGCCATCAACAACACTGGTGTGCTGGCAGATGCCACACGGGAGAAGATCCTGCGCAAAGCCGCCGAAATGGGCTATAAGCAGTTTGCCTATCTGCCGCTGTTTCAGGAAGACGCTGCAAAAGCAACAGAGTCCTCCATTCTGCCGAGTGATAAACGGGAGATCGCCATGCTGACGACCCAGTTTCTGAGCAACTCTCACTTTTCCTCCATGATGCTGGATCGTTTCCAGTCAGAAATCGACCATCTGCACAGCTACATGACCATTCATCGCATTTCTCCCATAGAGCTGAAAGAGAAAAAGCTTCCATCTTCTCTCAACATCCAGCACACAGCCGGCATCATCTGCTTTGAAGTATTCGACTATGACTACGCACAGATGCTGTGCGATCTGGATGTTCCGCTGCTGTTTGTAGACACCCCTGTGATGGAGATGCGTCCTCCTCTTAAAGCCGACCGCCTTTATATGGAAAACCGCACTGAGATCCAGAATGCAGTGGCCCACATGGTCCAGCGCGGCAAAAAACGCATCAGCTTTGCGGGGGATGAAAACCACTGTCAGTCCTTCTTTGAGCGCTATATGGCTTATAAGGATGCAATGGAGTACCTTGGTCTGACAGAAGGCCTGAGCACCTGTGCGATGCCATCTGGACAGCAGAACTATCCGGCATCCCTGTACGAAACCATCCGTCGGTTCAAAACGATGCCGGATGCCTTTGTCTGCGCCAATGACTTTGTTGCCATGGATCTGGTCAAGGCATTGAATGAGCTGGGGTATTCGGTTCCCGATGATATCTGGGTCTGCGGCTTCGATGACAGTCAGGAGGCTTCTTACTTTGCCCCCCATCTGACTTCGATCCATATCCATGGACAGATCATGGGCTACACCGCTGCCAATCTGCTTATGACCCGCATCGAAGAGCCATCGCTGAACTATCGCACCGTCTATACGGAAACCAACCTGATCCTGCGCGAATCCACAGGAGATTGAGCGAAAGGAGAATCCCCATGCGTGACCTGTGCAATACGGACAAGCCGTTGTTTGCTGTGCTGACGAAATTGACTTACAGTGCTTACCTGAACATCTTATGGCTCGTGTGCAGCCTGCCCATCGTTACCATAGGGGCTTCTACGACCGCCTTGTTCTACGTCACACTCAAAATGGCGGAAGATCGGGACGATGGTCTGACCCGGATGTTTTTTAAGGCGTTCCGGGAAAATTTTAAGCCCGCCACAAAACTCTGGCTTATCCTGCTGGCAGTCGGCAGTTTCCTGGCTGTGGATGGCTTTGTGCTGCGCCGAATGTGGAGCGAAAACATTTTCTGGACGCTGCTCACTGCAGTGCTTATTGGTGCGGCAGTTCTGTACTGCATCGTTCTGCTGTATGCCTTTCCTCTGCTGGCACGGTTTGAAAACACCACCTTCGGCATCCTGAAAACAGCGTTTCTCGTGGGTGTCCGGTATCTGTTTTGCACCCTGCTGATGGCGGCGATCTATGGCATCATGGGGTACGTCATTGTGTTTGTGTTCACGCCTGCATTCCTGCTGGGCATGGGCTTGTGCGCCATGCTCTGCTCCTTTCTGATGCTTCGGATCCTCTATCTGATCGGTGGAGACCCTGATGCAGTACACGAGGAATACGACCATGACAAAAACTGACCGGGATACGCTCCGCTCCCTCCATGGGCGCAAAAAGTGGGAGCACATCTGGGCATATTACAAGCTGCCCATTGCGATCGTGCTCATCGTCGTCTATATCCTTGGCTATGCAGCCTACCGCCATGTGACGAAAAAAGAGGATGTGCTTTACCTTGGTCTGGTAAATATCACCGCCGGGTCTGATCTGACGGAACAGCTTACCACCGGCTTTGCCGAGGCGCAGGGTCTGACCAAAAAGCAACAGGTCGATCTGCTGTCCGGCTTGCTGCTCAGCGAAAGCGAACGCGCAGAGGAGCAGTATGTATATGCTTCGGAGATGAAGCTGCTGGGCGCAGTCAGTGCCCAGCGGTTAGATGTTGTTCTGATGGACGAATATGCACGGGACCGACTGTTGGCAGATGATTATTTTCTCGATCTGCGGACACTGGATGCGTCTTTCCATGCCCTGTCGGGTCTGAACGTCGGTGGGACCGTGCTGGATATTTCGGACACGCCGTTTGTCAGGCAGGCAGGTTTTTCTGGCAAGGTCTATCTTGGGGTGGTGCAGAATGCACCGCACCCGGAGCGTGCAGCCGCTTACATTCATTATCTGTTCCAGCGGTGATCGTTGGGTTTCACATCAAGAATAAGGAGAAGTATCATGGACATTTTAACGATTGGTGAAGTTTTGATCGACCTGACCCAGACCGGCAAGGATGCGCGCGGCATCCCTCAATTTGCCGCAAACCCCGGCGGTGCACCGGCCAATCTGGCTGTGGCTGCATCCAGACTGGGCGCACAGACCGCCTTTATCGGCAAGGTGGGTGCGGATGCCTTTGGCCGCTACCTGAAAGAGGTTCTGGCAGAAAACAAAGTGGACGTTTCCGGCATGGCGGTGGATGCTGACCACCCCACCACCATGGCTGTTGTTTCGGTGGATGCCACCGGTGAGCGGGATTTCAGCTTCTACCGCAGCGCCAACGCTGACGTGATGCTGAGCAAAGAGGACATTTCGGACAAGGCTCTGAAAGCCGCGAAAATCGTCCACTTCGGCTCTGTCAGCCTGACCGCTGACCCCTCCCGCACCGCTACGCTGGATGCCGCCGCTCGTGCCAAAAAGCTGGGTGCTGTCATTACTTATGACCCCAATTACCGTGCCAACCTCTGGAAGAACAAAGAGGATGCCATTGCCCAGATGAAAGCTCCCCTGCCGCTGGTGGATATCCTGAAAGTTTCCGATGAAGAACTTCCCCTGCTCACCGGCACCACCGACTGCGAAAGCGGCACAGCCCAGCTTGCACAGAACGGCATCCGGCTGATTTTTGTCACCTTGGGTGCAAACGGCGTATTCTACCGCTTTGGGGACAAGACCGGCCATGTGGCAGGTGTCCCCTGCAAGGTGGGTGATACCAACGGCGCAGGCGATACCTTCTTTGGGGCTGCTCTGTCCAAACTCTGCAAGGAGGAGCTGGACACCCTGACGGTGGACAAGCTGGAAGGCATTCTGGCCTTTGCTAACAAAGCGGCCAGCATCACCACCAGCCGCCACGGTGCTATCCCCGCCATGCCCACCCTTGCGGAAGTGGAGGGCTGAACCATGGCAGCAAAACAGGAATTTGCGTCCCGATTTGCCAAGCACAAGGACGAACTGGAATGGCTGTTCATGGAGCTGTACCACAACCGGGAAGGGCTGGAAGTTCTGGAGCGGGAGATGGCAGAAGCCTACAACGCCCGCAGCGCCGAGCTGAAAGCACTGGACAAGGCACGCTCTGCCGACCCGGAGTGGTACAAGCGGGGCAATATGTTCGGCATGACCATGTACACCGACCTCTTTGCCGGAAATCTGAAAGAGCTGGCAAAGAAGCTGCCCTACCTCAAGGAGCAGAAGCTGACCTATCTGCACCTGATGCCCCTGCTGCAAATGCCCCACCCCCACAACGACGGCGGCTATGCGGTGGAGGATTTTGACACCGTAGACCCTGCCCTTGGCACGAACAAGGATCTGGAAAACCTGACCCGTGAACTGCGGAAAGCCGGCATCAGCCTGTGTCTGGATTTTGTCATGAACCACACCGCCAGCACCCACCGCTGGGCCATGGCGGCAAAGGCGGGCGACCCGTGGTTTCAGGCCTATTACCACCTCTACGAGGACCGCACCATCCCCGACCAGTACGAGCAGACCGTGCCACAGGTGTTCCCCAACACCGCCCCCGGCAACTTTACATGGTGTGAGGAAATGCACAAGTGGGTGCTGACCACCTTCCACGACTACCAGTGGGACCTGAACTATGCCAACCCGGCGGTGTTCGTGGACATGACCAAGAGCATCCTGCACCTCGCCAACCTCGGCGTGGAGGTGTTCCGCATTGACGCCGTACCCTACATCTGGAAGCAGCTGGGCACCACCTGTCGCAATCTGCCGCAGGTGCACACCATCGTGCGGATGCTCCGCATGGTGCTGGAATGCGTCTGCCCGGCGGTCATCCTCAAGGGCGAGGTGGTCATGGCTCCCAAGGAGCTGGCGGCGTATTTCGGTACCCCGGAAAAGCCGGAATGCCACATGCTCTACAACGTGTCCACCATGGTCAACCTGTGGGGTGCCCTTGCCAGCCGGGACACCCGGCTGCTGAAGGCGCAGCTGGATGCCCTGCACGCCCTGCCGGACAACTGCTGGTTCGTGAACTATCTGCGCTGCCACGATGACATCGGCTGGGGTCTGGACGAGGCGGTGGAAAACCGGCTGGGCATCGACCCGCAGAAGCACAAGGAATACCTGTACCACTTCTACGAGGGCAATTTCCCCGGAAGCTGGGCAAAGGGTGAGCTGTACAACTACGACCCTGCCACCGGCGACGCCCGCAGCTGCGGCACCACCGCCAGCCTGTGCGGCGTGGAGCAGGCACTGGAAAAGGACGATAAAACCGCACTGGACTACGCCGTAAAGCGTGATCTGCTGCTGCACACTGCCATGGCGTTTTTGCAGGGCTTCCCCATGCTGAACTGCGGCGATGAGATCGCCCAGCTCAATGGCTGGGATTACAAAAACGACCCCGACCGTGTGGAGGACAGCCGCAATCTGCATCGCAGCAAATTCAACTGGGAGGACGCAAAGCAGCGCACCCGGAAGGGCACGCTGCAAAACCAGCTGTGGCAGGGCATGGAGCAGCTGCGCCAAATGCGTGCAGACCCCTGCTTTGCCCCGGATGCGTGGGTGACCACATGGGACAGCCACAACCCCGGCGTGCTGGCACTGGTGCGCAAGCGCGGTGAGGAAACGCTGGTGGGACTGTTCAACTTTACCGAGTACCCGGCAGGGGCAAGTCTGGACGCTCTGGGCGGCGAGTATCACACCCCGGAGGGCACTTCCGTCTGGCTGGCGGATGTGGAGCTGGAGCCGTATCAGGCGCTGCTGGTAAAAAACAAATAAGTAAAACGAGTTGTCCAGTTCTCTCTTTTTACCAAAGTTACTTTTGCGTTTTCTTGCAAACCGCAGAAAGTATCGTGTTTTCAAAACTTTTTGTTGACACGGCTCGATTTATGTGGTAATCTATCCTAACAATTTAATATAACATATTTATTTAGAGTTCCAGCTCGGCTCCCGAAGGAGCCGGAGCAAGTTTTTGACTTTCTTATCGCTACATAACGAACCCGAACCAAGGCCATCCCGGAAGGGGTGGTCAGGTTCAGGTTGTTGTGTGGCGATTTTTTATCGCCAAATCTCGCACCGCACCTTGAAAACCGCATGACCGTCTGTATGGGATACCCGGCGATGACCCCTCACAAGGGAGAGCCGGAAAACGCCGCCGGAAGGGGGCAGGAAATCCGTGCAGGGAGAACGGCGCACCCAATATCAACTGGTCAAAATGGCCAGTTGATGTGGTGAATGACACAAAGCGTCATTCACCAGAAAAACCTTATGCGTTACGGCTGACCCCATGTGGACATTTTGACCACATGGGGTGAATTGCCGCAGCTTGAATCAATGTAGACAATTTGTCCACATTGACTCCGTTCGTGTTACGTTTGACCTCGACTTGACATTTTGTCAAGCCACGGTGAAATTTGGTAAGTGCTGATTTCCGGTACTTACCAAATGACCGTAACACGGTCGCTCTGTGGTGAGTTACGAAAACCGTAACTCACCACTTGGAAGTGGTAAATGGACAAAATATCCACTTGCCACCCAGCCATAACGCACAGATTTTGGTTGGTGGTCATTTTGACCATCAACCAAACAATCGTAACGCTTTATTGTGTGAAAGTGGCTGTTACCATTTTGGTGTGCACCCCGTCAAGAGGACAACGAAACAAATCAAAAAAATATCTCAAGCCGCTTTCAAATAAAGGTCATGCTTTTCCAACGGTGTCAGAACGCCAAGGTTACGCTGGAGACGTTTAGTGTTGTAGTAATGAATATAACTGCGAATCATTTTCACCAGTTCAGCACGGTTTGTGAAACGCCTCCCGTAATAACGCTCTCTCTTCAGAATACCCCAGAACCCTTCCATGGGACCATTGTCAATACAGCGGCCAACACGAGACATGCTTTGTGTCATGCCAGCATTGACCAGCCGCTGGTAGAAATATCGGTTGGTATATTGAAATCCACGGTCACTGTGAAAGATCGGATGTGTATCAGGATTGCTCTGGACGGCCTTTGCAAAAGTGTCGAACACAAGCTTGTTATCATTTGTATCCCGAATCACAAAGGAAACGATACGTCTGTCATATAAGTCAAGGATAGCGCTCAGATAAACTTTCTTAACTCTAGGACCTTCGTAATACTTGAATTCTGTCACATCTGTCAGCCACTTTTCGTTTGGCTTTTCTGCATGAAATTCCCGATTCAAAATGTTTTCAGCGTAGTGCTGTGGTGTCTTTGCGTGTCTGGTATTCAAAAATATCGGCAAGGGTAAGCAGCTGTACTTCTCCGCGTTCCTGTGCCTGAAGTAGTCCGTCCGTAAATCCGCCTTTCGAGAAAATGTAGTAGTGGTAGTTTGTTCCTTTCCCAAAGACTGCTGCATATTCCCGAATCAGTTCCAGTTCGTCCAAACCGATTTTTTCATTGCGGTATTTGCAGGAGCCGATGATATAGTCATTGCCCTCAACCGGCGTACCGACAATATCGATCTGGATCTGCTTTTTCTTTTTGGGGTCGGTTCCCCACCACTGCCCAATCTCACTCAACTCGATCGGAAGATCATTCGCATAATAGAGCAAGTAGTCTTGGCACATCTTCTCAAAAATCAGACCCATATAGTCCGGAAAATACTGTTTCACTGCATGAGAGTAGGTCTTTGCGATCCGCCCCGAATCAATGGCACTTGCATTGACCGGCACAAAACGGTACCAAAAACGAAAAAAATTGTCCGCCAGAAGATAGATCGTTTTTTTGCCCGGTTTCTCTGTGATCGGCGTTTCCTTTTTGACGATTCCAAGGTCTATCAACGTTTTGAGGTACTTCGCCACCACAGAGTTTTCTTCACCAACTTTCGTGGTAATATCATTCAGGCGAGAAGCCCCCTCTGCAATTGCCTTGATGATTGCATTATAAATTGCCGGCTCACGCAGCTCCTGCTTTAACAGGTTGGCCGGTTCCTCATAGAGGTAGCTGGAACGGTCAAACAAGTTTTCCATCAGTGCTTCATCTACGCTGTCCCGAACATCCAATTTGTTGATATAATGAGGAACGCCGCCTGTAATGCCATAAATCAGGGCGTTATCTTCCTCGGACAGATTCGGATGGAATACCGCTGTTTCCTTGTAATCCAGCGGCATGATCTTGAATTGCGCTGTTCTGCGTCCATACAGAGGGCTTTCTTTGCCCAAGACCTGACTTTCCATAAAACTCATGGACGAGCCACACAGGATCAGATACATTTGGGAATCTGTCCATTTATGGTCGATGATGTGCTGAAGCATTGCGGAAATAGCGGGTTTAGCCTTTGCAAGATAAGAGTACTCATCAATTACAAATACGATCCGCTGCTCCTTGGAGAGAGCTGTCAGTTCGTCCAATGCTGCATCGTAGGTCGTAAATTCCGGGGATGATTCTGCATTGGGCCGTTCAAAACTCATGATTGCCTTGGACAAGGCCTCCAGATTTTCTTTTCCGGTCGTATTCAAGGCAGAGAAGAAAATGGTCGGTTTGTCCTTGCAGAATTCATTGATCAGCGCAGTTTTTCCAACACGGCGTCTGCCGTAAATGACAACGCATTCAAACTTTCCATTCTCATATCGTTTGTTTAACTTCCGAAGTTCCTCATCGCGGCAGTAAAATCGGCTCATTTTGTTCCCTCCCCAAAGTGTATTTATCGAATTTATATACTCGTAAGTTAGTTTCTTACGAGTATAATACTTCATTTCTTACATAAAGTCAAGAAATATATTTTTAACGGCCCATCGAGAAACAAAAACGATATTTCCTATTTCCCTCAAAAAGCGAATGCCATTAGCAGAATTTTCGGTTCCAGCTAATAAAATCAGGCTTCCAGCTAATGAAGCCCCATAAAGCACCTTTTGAACTCCGTTTTCCGGCTCTCTGCTAAAATTGGTAGCCGCTTTTCTGTAAATCCATGTAAATACAAGATAATCTGTGTAAATCTATTTTCCACATTCCTGCCCGAAACCGTGTAAATCACTTTTCTCCATATCCGAACCATCTTTCTCCCCAAAACAGTTGCTGAAATGCTCGTTGAATTCAAAGCAGAGCAGGATATGACAAAGGAAGCACTGGGTGCAGAATATACGGACTACAATCTTGTAGTTGCCGGCCCATTGGGAATGCCAACCGAGCAGTCTACCATCAACGGTGCATTGAAGCGGTTGATTGAGAAAAACAATCTCCCCAAAGTGGTCTTTCACAGCTTCCGACACTCCAGTATTACATACAAGCTCAAACTGAACGGCGGTGATATCAAAGCCGTTCAGGGTGACTCCGGCCATGCACAGGCTTCGATGGTCACAGAGCAGTATGCACATATCTTGGATGATGATCGGCGTCTGAATGCACAGCGTTTTGATGATTTCTTCTACCAGCATCAGGGCGCAGAGCCTGAAATGCCCCATCAAACAGCGCAGTCCACCCCTGAAAACAGTGCGGTCGATGCCGATGCGGCAGCAGCACTTACTAAATTGCTGGCTAACCCCTCTATGGCCGAACTCATCAAAAATCTTGCAAAGAACTTATAATCCTCTATACATAAACAGCGACAGCTTTCCGATTTGGAAAACTGCCGCTGTTTGTTTCTAAGAATATCTTGGCCGAATTAAAATCAGGCGGGTTTCTTTGTATCCAGTGCCTTTACTTCTTCAACAGGAAGCTGAACCGACCGAGCAATTTCTTCATAGGTCATTTTTCCAACTTCCAGCAAAGATTTTGCAATTTCAATCGACTGCTCATGCTTTGTTTCTTCTCTCACTTCTTCAAATGCTCTGCACATCGTTGCCACTCCCTTCGTATCTTCTTTGAAATAACGCACCCGCTGTGCCAGAACAGGATAGTTCATGTCATCCGGGTTCGTACAGGTAAAGTCGTGCATCAGCTTTCCCAATGCGGTGTCGTCTTTGATCTGAGCGTTCACATAGATAATATGTGCTTCATCTCCGAAGGATTTCCCCATTTCCTCAATAATGCGGTTGATATGGTAAATAGGAAGTCCGCCCCGAAGCACATCGTTCTCTGTGATAAAGATTACATAGGTTTCGTTCAGTGCGTCATACGCATCGCCCTTTCGGGTGAGATTGGCATCCAGCAGGCTGCTGTTATATCTTGCCCTCTTTGCGACTGCTCCACTGTCACTGCGCTGCACCTCGACATTGTAGGCATGATTTTCATGATCCACTGCCAGAATGTCAAGCCGCACGGAACGGCCCTGTATATTGTTCAGGTCATGCTGCCCATGGACTTCTTTGACCTCCAAATCATCCCGATTCAGGATGATCCGGAGCAGGAATTCCGCACACGGCTTATCTTCAAAGACCTTGCTCATAAAGTTATCATCCATGAGCCGAAAATCACGGATACGCCGCAGATCCTCCTCATGCTTGCGCTCAAAATCAAGGTCGTTTTGTGTTTTGACTTCTGCCATCGGTTCACCTGCTTTCTGTTCCTTGTCTAAGGTAAGAATACCATAAAACCGTTCTTTTTACAAGATGAAGTACTTCCCACCACATAGGTCAGAATCCTTCTATCGCGTATTCCGGCCATGTTCCTATCGCAACAGTATTTCTGGCATGGTATCATAAATTCAGAAACAAGTTTCAGTTGCTTTTTGCAACTGTTCTTCCTCTGGTGCCTATAAACAACTACACGCCTCCCAGCTAATGAAAGGTGAGCGTTGTACAATAGAGCGGCCACTTTTCGTTAGCTCAGCTAATTTCCAGCTAATAAACATCTGTTTACGCAGATTAAAAAAGGTTCGATTCTATTTACATACGTTGACATCACAACAAAAAATTCGTTGATATAGAGTAGAATATATTACCCTATTTTGCAATGGGTTTACAGGTGTACGGTCTACTCCTAAGCGAAACGCCCCCGGTTCGAATCCGGGTAGGGACATCCTGTTACGAAATGCGAAGGTCATTTTTCCATGTGAAAGACGATCTTCGCATTTTTCATTTTGAACCTATCACCAAAATTAGCCAGCTAATGCCATTAGCAGAATTTTCAGTTCCAGCTACGATTTTTATTTTGCTTCCTCCTGAATTCTATATTTTCAACTCCATGATAGTAGAGTTTTTTTGCGTAATGTGTAGTAAAGAATGCCCACAGCGTCTGCAAGAAACCAACCGATGGGTACTGACCACCAGATGCCCACTACCCCTACTGCCGGGATGGCGGAAAGAATATAAGCCAAGGCAACCCGGGTGCCCAGTGAAAACACGGTCAAGACAACACTCATCCCAGGTTTTCCCAAAGCGCGATATAGCCCATAGAGTAGGAACAGGCATCCAATTCCACAATAGAACATACCTTCAATACGAAGATACCGTACTCCTTCACGAATGATGTCATTTTCTCCGACACCAACAAAAAATTGCATCAGCTGACTGCCAAATAGCCAAACCAGCACCGATATGGCGATGGAAAAGGCCAGAGAAGTTAGAATCGCACCTTTTAGCCCAACACGAATACGATCGTTCTTTTGTGCACCATAATTTTGTGCGATAAAGGTAGAAAATGCGTTTCCAAACTCTTGCACAGGCATATAGGCAAAGGAATCAATTTTTACCGCAGCCGCAAAAGCTGCCATCACAGTAGGGCCAAAGCTGTTGACCAAACCCTGCACCATGAGAATTCCAAGATTCATCACAGACTGCTGCACACAAGTCAGTAGGGAAAAATTGGCAATTTCCTTGATTTTTGACCAGCGAACCATCTTGTCTCCCCGACATGGACGCAGTTGCGGACAACGAATCAAAGCAACCATGCCAAATCCGATGCCTGAAATATATTGAGAGATCACTGTAGCCTCAGCTGCCCCTGACACGCCACGCTTTAATCCCACTACAAACCACAAATCCAAACCAATATTTAACAAGGCGGAAATTGCCAAAAAGATCAAAGGCGTTACCGAATCACCGATGGCACGCAAGTAGCAAGCAAAGTAATTGTACAGAAAAGTACCAACAATGCCGCAGAAAATAACAGCGAGATATGCCCTCATCATTTCCCAAATAGTCTCATCTGAAACTTGTAAAAACAGCTTGATGTCATCCAGACAAATAAATGCAATAATATTTAAGATTATTGTGAGGGATGCAACGAGGACAAATGATGCCTGAGAACTTTCCCGAAGGCCCTTTTCGTCTCCCTTTCCAAACTGAATGGAAAAAGCAGCCCCACTTCCCATACACAAGCCCAAAAGAATGGACGTGAGAAATGTCATCAATGTGAAGGACGCCCCTACCGCCGCCAGAGCATCAGGGCCAAGATACCAGCTTACAATCAGAGTATCCGCCACATTATAGCACTGTTGCAAAAGATTTCCTAAAATCATGGGAACAGCAAACCGCAGCATAGATCGCATAACGGGACCTTGCGTTAAATCTGTATCTATAATGTTACCTCCCAAACGAAACATTAAACTTACGCAATGAAGCGATTATAGCAGTAACAGCATCCAAAGTCAATCTCGTATTTACTTTATGTTGCGATTGATTTATAATAAATATAAACACGCCGAAAGGAGATACTATTTTGTTTCTTGAAGGATTAGATACACTGGATCAAAAAATTGTCAGACTGCTGATTGAAAACGCAAGGGCCTCTTATTCCGAAATTGGGGAAAAGGTCGGAATCTCCAGGGTAGCCGTGAAAGCACGTATTCAGGCATTAGAGCAACGAGGGATCATTGAAGAATACACTACGATCATCAATCCACAACGTATCAGTGGAGCAGTGTCCTGTTATTTTGAGATAGAAACGCAGCCAGACGCACTATCAACAGTAAGCGAACTTCTGAAATCGAATGAAACAATTACCCAAGTGTATCGAGTAACTGGTAAGGATAAGCTCCATGTTCACGCAGTATGTGCCTCCAATGAGGAGATGGAAATTCTGATTCGTGAGGTGATTGATCCTTTGCCTGGGATCATCAGTTGCAGTTGTAATATAATCCTTGCTCGAATCAAGGATATCAAGGGACTTCGACTTTAAGATACACAGATTTGGTAATGAATATAATTGCGATATGGGTCTTTCCCAAATTGCTGGCTAACCCCTCTATGGCCGAACTCATCAAAAATCTTGCAAAGAACTTATAAGCCCCTATACCTAAACAGCGACAGCTTTCCGATTTGGAAAACTGTCGCTGTTTGTTTTTATAGCAGTTTGCGTTTTTAATGCACAAGCAACATCCGCAAACTGCATATCGCAAAGATGCCGTTTTGATTGGCACTATTTTTGAAAATTGCGATAATAATATCTTGGCCGAATTAAAATCAGGCGGGTTTCTTTGTATCCGGTGCCTTTACCTCTTCAATCGGAAGTTTTGCATATCGTGCAATCGTTTCATACGG
>ERZ1034713.342-NODE-342-length-29444-cov-28.134982_pt1 | contig 29444 bp, 26 predicted proteins | sample MGYA00520692_ERZ1034713 | MGnify/ENA primary metagenome ERZ1034713 (study PRJEB33766, sample SAMN09781717) | gut metagenome | biome: gut microbiome | host: Homo sapiens | place: Madagascar | study: EMG produced TPA metagenomics assembly of the PRJNA485056 data... | reverse complement strand
CCCGGTCGGTCTTGATCATCTGGGTGGGCATGGTTTTGGTGGCAAGCTTTGCCCAGAAGCCTTGCAACCGCAGGTGCAGCGCGGGCTTCTGACGTACCTCGCCGTCAAACAGGGCAAACTTTGCAAATAACGCCAGCAGGTCGTTTTTGAGCTGTGCCGGTTCTGGTGCGTTCTCCGGCTCCAGCGCGGCGGCAAGGCTGCTCTCGTAAGGGGTCATGACCGGGGCGGTGCGTCCCAGCACCTTGCGCCAGCGCGCGGCCTGCATAGTGTACACCAGCTGGTTTTTTGCCATCCACTCCTGCCGCGAAAGTTTGTACTGGATGGCAAAAAAGTAGTCCGCATGGGCAAACCGCAGCGCTTCCAGCACCGGGCGGCGGGGCAGCTCCAGCCGATAGGCGGCGTTTTCTAAGTACAGCCACGCCATATCGTCCAGCATGGGCTGGCGTGTGTCGCCCTCCCAAGTGGAAAAAATGTCCCGGATCAGCGCGTCACCGTAGTATTTGTGCACCAGCCCGACGATGCAGTTCATGTAAAAATCAATGGTGCCGTCCGTATTGCGGGCCAGAAACAGCGGCTCGAAGCCGTAAGCACCGGCAGCGGCCCAGACCTGATTGGCCGCACGCCGCTCCTGCGCGGTGTAGCTTTGGGCGTCCATCAGGCAAACAGCTTTCCGGCATCCAGCTTGGCCGGGATGCGCGCGGCGATCACGTCCCGGATCAGTCCCTGCTCGTAGGAGTCAAAGGCCTTGTTGGTGATGCCCATATCCAGCGCCGCCCCGGCCGGGATGCCCCTGCGGATCAGCCGCAGCGCGTCCAGCATGCCGCGAAGATCCAGCGCCTTGGTGGAGATCTCGGCACTGTCGCACTTTTTCTGCAGGTCCAGAAACAGCAGTGCGAACTGGTGCACATATTTTGCGGCAAGATCCGGGAACTGCGCCCGCAGCAGCTTTTCCAGATTATCCTGCGTGATGGTGGGCATCTGCACCACCGCAAAGCGGGAGGTGAGCGCCTCGTTCAGTTCCCGGGTGCCCGCGTAGCCGTAGTTCATGGTGGCGATAAAGCGGGTCTCCTCGGCCAGCGGGATGCGGTCGTACCCGGGCACGTCGATGGCGCGGCGGAAGTCCAGCACCGCGTGCAGCACCGCCAGCGCCTCGTTTTTGGCCATGTTGATCTCGTCCAGCACGCCGAAGCCACCGCACTGTGCGCAGCGGTACACCGGCCCGGGACGGAACACCACCTGCCCGCCCGCAAAGGTATCCATGCCGATCAGGGAGGCGGCGTCCATGTTCACATGAAAGGAGATATCCCACGCGGGGCGGCCAAAGGCGGCGGCAAGGTTTTCTGCCAGCACGTTTTTGCCGGTGGCTTTGCCGCCGGCCAGCAGCAGGTTTTCGCCGCAGAGGATGGCCGCCAGCGCCTGCTCCCACACCTCTTTGCCGTAGTAGGTAAAGGCAGGGGCGGGGATGCGCGGGCGCAGCGCCTGCTCCAGCGGATGAGCGGCGCGGTATTCCTGCACCGCCGCAAGCAGAGCAGGATCCACCCCTTCCTGCCGTAAGGTATCCAGAATATCCGACATTTGTACAAACACCTCGATCTTTGACCGGGTGGAGATGAACTGCCCGGTTTCACGCTTATCATAGCACAATCGCGGCCATTTGTGTAGGGGGCGTGCGGGGCAAAAACGCAAAGAGGGGCAACCCCAAATGGGGCTGCCCCTCTTCACATGAAAAAGAAGAAAAGAAGAAACGCTTAGAATATGCCGGGAAACTGCGCTTTATCAGGCGTTTTCCAGACCGGCCATCTGCTTGACGGATTTGATGGCAAAGGTCAGGGTGCGGCCACAAGCGGTGCCGCCCATGACGCAGGGGTAGTTGTTCTGGAAGAAGCTGCCGGACATATCGCCGGTAATGTACAGGCCGGGAATGGGCTCGTTGTTGCTATCCTTCGCCTGGCAGTTTTCAGTGATGGAAATACCCTGCATACTGCACAGCAGAGAGGCACCCAGCCAGCAGCCGTAGAAGGGCGCGGTGCGGATGGCGCTCAGGCGGCTTGCAGGCTTGCCGAAGTCCTCGTCGTTCTGCTTGTCGTACAGCTCGTTGTAGCGGGCAACGGTGGCTACAAAGTTGTCCTTGTCAGCACCGGTAAAGCCCATCTTGTCGGCAAGCTCTTCAATGGTGTCCGCCTTCATGATCAGGCCCTCACCCTCGTACTGCTCCAACTGACCTTCCATCATGCCGGGGATGTAACGGGTCAGTGCAGAGCAACCGATGGTGTGGAAGCGATCTACGTCGCTGCGGAAGTTTGCATCGTGGATCATGGCATAAACGTGCCCCGGCTGCTGGAAAGAAGCATGGGAGGCATTGTCGTATTCCTGACTTTCGTTCATAAAACGCTCGCCATGGCGGTTGACCTTCAGGAAGGGCTGGCTGCCGGGGTTGTACTGACCCACAGTGCCGGGGAAGGCCTTGCCGCCAAAGGCAGAGCCGTTGTCCACATAACCGGCATCCACACCGGGTGCCACCAGACCGCGGTCGAACAGCACGGGAGCAGGCTCTGCATCCAGATGTGCACCTGCCCAGATAGCGGCACGGATACCATAGCCCTTGTCAGCAGGGGTATAGGAGCAGGCGGTGGTCACGCTGGTGCCCAGCGGGTCCAGCTGCTCCATCATGTAGGGATTGCCTGCATAGCCGCCACAGGCCAGCAGCACGCCCTTGGCTGCGTTGATGCGAATGAAGTGGTCGTCGGCAGTGCTCTGGGCGATAACGCCGGTGATACGGCCGTCGGCATCCTTTTCCAGCTTGGCAAGGCCGGTGTTAAAGTCGATGCTGTAGCCCTTGCTCTCGATATACTCCTGAAATACCACGTTGCGGGGCTTTTCGGCGCTGCTGTAGTCGACTTGCTGCACAGGGAACATCAGCTTGCTCTGGCTCACCTGCGTATCATCCGGCCATTTGGCTTCATCGCCGGAGGTCAGGTTGCATACATAGTTGTAGGGCTCGCTTTCCAGAATGCCGGAAACAAAATCGTGCATAGCGGCAGACTCATTGATCCAGGTCTTAACTACGCGCTGGTCGCAGCGACCGCCCATGGAGCGGGAGATCTCGCTCAGCAGCTCGGCGCGGTCAACAGGAGCAATGCCCTTTTTCTTTGCTTCGCTGCTGTCGATGGTGCCGTACCAGTGGCGGGTATCCATAACGGCAGAATTCTGCTCGATGATACGGAAGTTCAGTCCGTTCTGTGCAGCATAAGCGGCTGCGCACATACCACCGTTGCCAGCGCCCACAATGACGATATCGGTATCCCATGTCTCGGTGATGGAAGCCTCGTCGATGTCAGGCTCTTTGCCCAGCCAGTCGTTTGCGTCGCCGGTGGGCAGCTGCACGCTGGAGACCACGGCCTCGCCCTTTGCCTGTGCGTAGCAGCTCTTGGCGGCCTTCATCACGGCATCGGAGGTGATGGTAGAACCGGAAACGCCGTCGATCTCGGCAGAACCGGCAGCCATCAGCTGCTCGCGCAGCTCATCGGCAGCGGCAGCGCCGTAGGAAGCAGTCTCGCCGGAGGTGTCCACTACCACATCGGTGACAGCGCTGTCGGAGAAGGTCATGGTGACCTTGACGGTGGAGGAGATACCCTCGGCGGTGCCCTCATAGGTGCCGGGGATGTACTGGCCGGCAGCACCGGAAGTGGAAGCGGAAGCAGAGCCGGAGGCGGCATTGCAGGCAGCCAGAGCACCGGCGGTCACACCGCTCATGGCGGCGGCAGCGGCGATCTTGATAAAGCCCTTACGGGAAATCTTGTTCATAGGTACGCTCTCTTTCTTTTTGTTCCTTCTTATTGTGCAGCAAGGTGAAGGCTACTTTGCTGAATCCTTAACAATTGTAGCGTAGAAGGGTGCTGTTTACAATTCAAGTTTATTATATTATAATTAAGGAAAACCTAATGTATTGCAGGAGGAAGGAAAGCATGAACCAGAGCGCGCTGGCGGGCTTTATAAAGATCGTGGAACTGAACAGCTTTTCTGCGGCGGCAGAGGCACTGTATCTTTCCCAGTCGGCACTTTCGCAGCAGATCCGCACGCTGGAAGGGCAATTGCAGTTTGAACTGTTCCAGCATGTGCCGCGCCGTGTGGTGCTGACCCCGGCGGGATGGGATTTTTACCCCAAGGCAAAGCAGCTGCTGGAATTGTACGATGAGGCGGTGCATCATGCGCAGGCAGTAAAGCTGAATGCAAATCCACCCAAACGGCATCTACTGATCGGACATCAGAATATGCCGCTGCAAATGCTGGGCTTTGACCTGTTTGCCGCTACAGGGGAGTTGAGCAACCGCTTTTCTCCTATCATGCACCGCTGTGCCAGCATAAAGGATGTCTGGAGGGCGTTGCTGAATGATGAGATCGATCTTTCATTGCAGATCGAGTGTGCAGAGATCGCGGCGCGAGGCTTGCACTTTTATCCGGCAGTGTATATGCCGGAGATCGGCGTCCCATTTCATATGCCGCCGGAGGTGCCCCGTGGATATATTACGCTGGAACAGGCGGTGCAGTATCGGTGGATGTTTGCAGAAACACCAGAGCAGTCACTGTACGAGACCGCATTGCTGCACGAGGCTGCGAGACGGCAGGCGGAAATCATTCGCAGCGTAAAAAGTGTACAGTATGAACTGCCCAGCCTGATGCTGACCCCGGCAGTGTACTACCGCAGACCGGATCCTTCACAGGTGTTTATTCTGGATTGGAACAAGGGAATGCGGTTTGGTATTGTTACGAAAGCAGAGCTGGATCCGGTGGTGGAAGAATATGTGCAGCTGCTGCAGCAACAGCTGCCGTCCCTCTCGGAAAGGCTGTTCGGCCTGAAGCTGGAACCGGTGGAGGAATCATAAAGAAAAGATGGAAACCCTCTCAGGCGCTTCCGCGCCGAAGGGAGAGCTCTATTGCAACTGCCTGGCAGATGCTGAAAAGCTCCCCCTCTCGGGGGAGCTGGCATCGCGCAGCGATGACTGAGAGGGTAAAACAAAAGAGCTCCTGCTGCCCTAAAAAGGCAACAGGTGCTCTTTTGCAATGATACTGCGATGACAGGTGCTTTAATCCACCACGTCCTCGAACTGGCTGTTGTACAGGTCGGCGTAGAAACCACCGGCCTCGATCAGCTGGTCGTGGGTGCCCTGCTCCACAATGTCGCCGTCCCGCATGACAAGGATGAGGTCGGCATCGCGGATGGTGGAAAGGCGGTGGGCGATGACAAAGCTGGTGCGGCCTTCCATCAGGCGGTCCATGGCGGTCTGGATGCGCTGCTCGGTGCGGGTATCCACGCTGCTGGTGGCCTCGTCCAAAATCAGGATGCGGTTGTCTGCCAGAATGGTACGGGCGATGGTGAGCAGCTGCTTCTGTCCCTGACTGACGTTGGAGGCGTCCTCGTTCAGCTCCATCTGGTAGCCGCCGGGCAGGGTGCGGATAAAGTGGTCGGCGTTGGCGGCCTTTGCGGCGGCGATCACCTCTTCATCGGTGGCGTCCAGTCGGCCGTAGCGGATGTTCTCCATGATGGTGCCCTTGAACAGCCATGTGTCCTGCAGCACCATGCCAAAGCCTTCGCGCAGGGCGCTGCGGTCAAAGTCCCGCACATTGTGGCCGTTCAGGGTGATGGAACCGGCGTCCACATCGTAAAAGCGCATCAGCAGCTTGACCATGGTGGTCTTGCCCGCGCCGGTGGGGCCTACGATGGCTACCTTCTGGCCGGGCTGCACTGTGCAGCTGAAGTCGTGGATGATGGTCTTGTCCGGAGTGTAGCCGAACCGCACATGGTCAAAGGTGACCTGTCCGTCAATGTCGGCGGGGTTGGCGCGGCGGGCAGGGTCTGCCAGCTGCTCCTCCTCCGGCTCGTTCAAAAACTCGAACACCCGCTCGGCGGCAGCGGCCATGCTCTGCAGCATATTGGACACCTGCGAAAGCTGCTGGATGGGCTGGGTGAAGTTTTTGACGTACTGGATAAAGGCCTGAATATCACCGATGGTGATAACGCCGTTTGCAGCAAAAATGCTGCCCACGATGGCCACTGCCACATAGCCCAGGTTGCCCACAAAGTTCATGATGGGCATCATCAGGCCGGAGAGAAACTGGCTCTTCCATGCGGATTCGTACAGTTTATCGTTGGCGGCGTTGAAGTCCGCCAGCACCACGGCTTCGCGGTTGAAGGCCTTGACCACGTTGTGACCGGCGTAGACCTCCTCTACCTGACCGTTGACCACGCCCAGCGTGGCCTGCTGTGCCTTGAAGTACTTCTGGCTGAACTTGACCACCACCAGCACCAGCGCCAGCGACACCGGTAAGATCAGTAGAGCGATCAGGGTCATGCGGGGACTGATGGAAAGCATCATCACCAGCACACCGATCATGGTGGTCACGCTGGTGATCAGCTGGGTGATGCTCTGGTTCAGGCTCTGTCCCAGCGTATCCACATCGTTGGTGATGCGGGAGAGCACCTCGCCCACAGTGCGCTTTTCAAAGTACGCCAGCGGCAGGCGGTTGATCTTTTCGCTGATCTGGCGGCGGAAGTCGTAGCAGACCTTCTGGGAAAGGCCGGTCATCAGCCAGCCCTGAATAAAGCTGAAAGCGCTGCTCAGCAGGTACATTCCCAGCAAAAACAGCAGAATGCGGCCGATATACACAAAATCGATGCTGCCGGTGCCGCGCAGCCGGGCGATCCAGCCGTTGGCAAGGGCAGTGGTGGCTTTTGCCAGCACCTTGGGGCCTGCAATGTTGAAAATGGTGGACAGAACAGCAAACAGCATGGCTGCCGCAAGGGGCAGCTTGTAGTGGCTCATGGTGCGGATGAGCTGACGCAGCGTGCCTTTAAAGTCCTTGGCGCGCTCGGTGGTGGGACGTCCGGGTCTGGGCATATCACTCACCCTCCTTTTCTGTATTCAGGGTATCCAGCGCCAGTTCCTTCTGGCTCAGCTGGCTGCGGGCGATCTCCTGATATTCCGGGCAATTGACCATCAGCTGGGCATGAGTGCCCTTGCCCACCAGTCTGCCCTCGTCCAGTACAAGGATCTGGTTTGCGTGCAGTACGGTGGAAATGCGCTGCGCCACAATGATCACGGTGGCGTTGTCGGTCTGTGCCTTCAAAGCGCGGCGCAACGTTACATCGGTCTTGTAGTCCAGCGCCGAGAAGCTGTCGTCAAACAGATAGACCTTGGGGTTCTTGGCGATTGCCCGGGCAATGGAAAGCCGCTGCTTCTGGCCGCCGGATACGTTGGAGCCGCCCTGTGCAATGGGGCTCTGGTAGCCCTCCGGCTTTGCCTCAATAAAATCAGTGGCCTGCGCAATGGCGGCGGCCTTGTGCACCTGTGCGTCGGTGATATCCTCGCCGCCGAATTTCAGGTTGCTGTCAATGGTGCCGCTGAACAGCACACCCTTCTGGGGCACATAGCCCAGCAGGTCGTGCAGCTGTGCCTGCGGCATCTCGCGCACGTCAATGCCGTCCACGGTCACCTTGCCGCCGGTCACATCGTAAAAGCGGGGAATCAGGTTGAGCAGGGTGGATTTGCCGCAGCCGGTGGAGCCGATGATGGCGGTAGTCTCGCCGGGCTTTGCGGTAAAGCTGATGTGCTCCAGCGCGTCGCTGTCCGCACCGGGGTAGCGGAAGCTCACATCCTCAAACTGTACCACGCCCTGCCAGTCGGTGTGCGCCTGTGCGGCCTTTGCGGTGGATTCGTCCGGGTCGTGGATGGTGGCCTTGGTGCGGATGACCTCGTCGATACGATCCGCAGCCACACCGGCGCGGGGCAGCATGACAGCCACCATGGCCAGCATCAGGAAGGACATGACGATCTGCATGGTGTAGGTGATAAAGGCGATCATCTCGCCCACCTGCATGGTACCGGCGTCCATGGCCTTGCCGCCGAACCAGACGATGAGCAGGCTGGTGCCGTTCATGATAAGAGTCATAAAGGGCATCATGGCCACCATGGCGCGGTTGGTGAACAGCTGGGTGCCCATCAGTTCCCGGTTGGCCATGTCAAAGCGCTGTTCCTCAAACTTTTCGCGGCTGAAGGCGCGCACCGGCATGATGCCGGTCAAAATTTCGCGGCTGACCAGATTCAACCGGTCCACCAGCTGTTGCATCACCTTGAATTTGGGCATGGCAACGCTCATCAGGAAGAGCAGCAGCAACAAAAGCAGAGCCACATCCAGCACCACGATCCACGAAAGGCCGGAGCGGCTGCCTACAACGTGCAGCACACCGCCAATGCCCAGAATGGGCGCGTAAGCCACCATGCGCAGCAGGATGACACAGACGAACTGCACCTGCTGGATATCGTTGGTGGTGCGGGTGATGAGGGAGGCGGTGGAAAAATTCTCGATCTCTGCATTGGAGAAGCCGATGACACTGGAGAAGGTTTCTCGGCGCAGGTCACGACCGATGGCGGCGGATACCCGGGAGGCAAGGAAGCCCACGGCCACAGCCACGGCCACCATCAGCAGGGTGAGCGCCAGCATCTGGCCGCCCACCCGGAAGAGGTAACCCATCTGCACATCCCGCGCAACGCCCTGTGCTTCGTATTCCAGCTGCACCAGCAGCAAAGACTGGCTTTTCAGGTTTTCCAGCAGGGTGCTGTCCAGCTGGCTCATGGCACCGTCCAGCTGTTTTTGCAGCATACTGCGGTCAAAGCCGGGCATCTGGCTCATGGCGGCAAACTGGCCGCATACCGTATCCAGATCTGCTGCCGTGGGGGCAACGGTCTCGGTGTCAGTGTCTGCGGCGGCAGAGGGCATCTCGGCAAGGCCGGTCATGCCCATCATGTCTTGCCCGGCGGGGGTGTTGGCGGCCTGTGCGGCAGCCATATACAGCACGATGTCCGGGGTGGTCACGGTGTCCTCCAGTGCGGTGCGCTCGGCCTCGGTCAGGTCGGAGCGCAGCTGCAGCACGCCATCGTTCTGCAGGTAGTACTGGTAGGCGTTTTGCAGCTTCTGCGCATCCTCCTCGTTCATCAGCAGGCTCAGTGCGTCCAGCGTACTCTGGCGCACCGTCTGGGGCAGGGGACTTTCAATGCCGCCCTGCTGGATGCCGGTGTCCACGATCTTGCTGGTGTAGTCCGGCAGGGCAAGGTCGCAGTACGCCTGCACGAACAGCAGCGCGAACACCACAAGGCAGACCGCCCAGTGCCGGGCCAGCTGCTTAAAGATCTTTGTCATGGTTCGTTTCTCCCTTCGGGTCAATGTTGCGCGCGGCATTTTCCGCAAGAATGGCGTCCATCAGCGCGCCGCGCAGCGCGTCCATCTGGGCTGCCTGCTCCGGCTCTAACCGTGCCAGCACGCTGGCAAAGTAATCGCGCAGAGCCTGCTCACACTGGTGGCACAGTTCATACCCCTTGGGGGTGATGCGCACCAGCGTTTTGCGGCGGTCGGCGGGGTCCGGCTCCCGCATCACGGTGCCGTCCTGCTCCATCAGCCGCAGCCCGCGCGAGACCGCCGGAAGCGGCTGACGGATCTCCCGGGCAAGGTCGGAGACATAGATGGCACCGTCCTTTCCGTGGCAGTTGATGGAATGCAGCAGGCCTTCCAGCAGATTGAAGTGGCATTTGGGGCAATCGGCCAGCGCCGCCCGCATCCCGGCCTTGGATGCCTTGCTCAGCTGCCCGATATAGTGGCACATCCCCTGAAAGCTGGGGGTGCTTGGCTCGGACACAACGATTCCTCCTCGTTTGCATTTTTCAAATACTTAACAGTTGTTAAGTATTAACGCCTGATAAGAATATTCCTTTTGCAGCGGGATTGCAAGAGGATAGGAAAATATTAAACAAAAATTCACAAAAAACTTGTAGGCTTTGTCAATGCGCAAACCGGCTCTCGCTGCATAGAAATAAAGGACAGGCAGAAACGGAGGGTGCGGATGGAGCAGGAGTTACAGGTTCTGTTGCAGGTATTCGGCGGGTTGGCGCTGTTTTTATACGGAACAGACAGCCTGTGCAGGGCAGTACAGCAGGGGGCGGGCAGGCGGCTGCGCAGCCTGCTGGCGCGGTGCACCGCAAACCCGGTGGCGGGACTGCTGACCGGGGCGGCGGTAACGGCGGTGCTGCAAAGCAGCTCGGCGGTCACGGTCATGGTCATTGCCTTTCTGGCGGCAGGGCTGTTGCAGCTGCGGCAGGCGGTGCCGGTGGTGTTCGGGGCAAACATCGGTACAACGGTCACGGCGCAGCTGCTGGCGTTCCGGGTGGAAAGCTGGCGATATCTGCTGCTGTTTTGCGGGGTATTGCTTTGTCTGGCCTGCAAAAACTGGCGGGGCCGCTGCGTGGGCGAGGCAGTGTTCGGCTTTGGGCTGCTGTTCGAGGGCGTTACGGTGATGCGCAGCGCCATGGAACCGCTGCTGCAAAGCCCGCTGCTCCGGTTGGAGCTTACCCGGGTGCAGCAAAGCCCTTTGCACGGGCTGCTGGCGGGCATCTGCATGACCCTGACGGTGCAGAGCAGCTCAGCCACGGTGGCGCTGCTGCAAAGCATGGCGGCGCAGCCCGGGGCGGATGGCGTACACAGCCTGCTGGGACTGACGGCGGCTATTCCCATTCTGCTGGGGGATAACATCGGCACCACCATCACAGCGGTGCTTGCCGCCATCGGGCAGGGAAGAGACGCCAAGCGGGTGGCGGCAGCCCACGCCATTTTTAATCTGAGCGGCGCGGCAGTGTGCTGCGCACTCTTGCAGCCCTTTGCGGCGCTGGTGCGGCTGTGCTCGCCCACGGGGGCAGAGTGTGCCGTGATCGCCCGGCAGATCGCCAACGCGCATACCCTGTTCAACGGGCTGTGTGCGCTGGTGTGGCTGCCTTTGACCGGGCAGATGGTGCGGCTGGTCTGCGCCCTGCTGCCCGATAAAAAACGACCGAAAGAACGGTTGTAAACCGGAGCGGGGAATGGTATACTGAAGCAGAGGATACTATTATATATATAAAGGATGGAATGCAATGAAACGGAAAATCGGCAGGCTGTGCATGGTGCTGGGTGCGGTGCTGATCTTATGCGCCGCCGGGCTGCTGGGTTACAACCGGTGGGATGCCGCCCGGGCAGAAAAGGCTTCGCAGGAAGTATTGGGCGAGCTGGAGCAGACCATGCAAAAGACCATTACGGAGCACCGGCAGGAAAACGAGACCGCAGCCCCGCAGCCGGTGCTGGACCCGACGCAGGAGATGACCACCGTGGAGGTGGAGGGGCACGACTATATCGGGGTGCTTTCCATCCCGGCGGCAGGGCTGGAACTGCCGGTGATGGCGCAGTGGAGCTACGCCGGGCTGAAGGTCGCCCCCGGACGGTACAGCGGCACCACCTATGCCGATGACCTGGTAATTTGCGGCCACAACTACGCAAAGCACTTCAGCCCCATCAAGTGGCTGGCTATCGGCAGCCCGGTGCACTTTACGGATGCGGACGGTCTGCGCTGGAACTACGAGGTGGAGAGCGTGGAGACTTTGCAGCCCACCCAGATCGAGGAGATGACCACTGTTACCGAGACGGACAGCTGGGATCTGACACTGTTCACCTGCACCTCCGGCGGCAATGCCCGGTATGCCGTGCGCTGTGTGCGGACAGGCTACCCCGTCCGGGTGACGGACGCGGCAGAGTGATGACATCTCTTGCGGGGCGGGACGATTTGGAATGGCTTCCGCTTCGCTCTAGCCATTATCAGCGGAAAAATTATTTTTAATTTTGGGATAGCGGAGCGTCTGCGGACACTCCGCTATCCCATTTTCACAGGAGGGAACGTGACGGAAAACGGCAGATCCAGCGCCTGTTTCCTACGGAAATGCGGCGCTGCGGGAAATTTCAAAAGCTTGATTTCCAAGGAGACCGGGGGAGCATACGCTGTTTTTTGCGAAAAAACCGCAAATAACATTTGAAAGTCCTTTTTATGGTATCTAAATTGTGCGATACTGTGTTCACCGGAAAAGCTCCGGGAACAAAACAGACACACAGGAGGGAAACACCATGAAAGATTTTGAGTTGCGTTATGTGGGCAGTCATGTGGAGGTATACACCGGCAGTGGTGTGTTCCTGTTTTCGGCCGACACGGTGCGGGAGGCCATGGAGGAACTGGCCGGGTAAGCGGCAGCATACCGCATCCGGGAAGATGGAATGTAAAATGTATGTAAAATAACGGAAAGCTTTTTGTTTGCTGCCCGGAAATATGTTGCGAAATGTGTGGAAAAAGTAACTTTCCTGTAAAATAAACCTTGTTGAGACGCCCCCTTTGATGGTATAATAAAAATAAGCGGCTACCGGAACAGAGCAGCGCTGTGCGTGTGCAAGGTTTCGGCGGCTGTGTGCTGTAAAGGATAAAAGGGAAGTTTCATATTAGGAGTATCGTTATGGATATCACACACATTACCTCTCTGCTGGGCGGCGTTGCGCTGTTCTTGTACGGTATGTCCATCATGGGTGCCGGACTGGAAAAACTGGCAGGCGGCAAGATGCAGGGCGTACTGCAAAAGCTTACCTCCTCTACCATCAAAGGCGTGATCTTTGGCACACTGATCACCGGCGTCATCCAGTCGTCGGCTGGTACGGTGGTTATTTGTGTCGGCCTTGTCAACTCCGGTATCATGACACTGACGCAGTCGGTAGGCGTGATCATGGGTGCAAATATTGGTACTACGGTAACAGGTCAGTTGATCCGCATGGCGGATATCTCAGGCGACAGCCTGTGGCTGACCTTGATCCAGCCCAAGACTTTTGCCCCTGTGGTGGCGTTTATTGGCTGCATTTTTTATGTGTTCCTGCGCAATGCCAAAAAGAAGAATATCGGCCAGATCATGCTGGGCTTCGGCATCCTGTTTACCGGCATGAGCCTGATGGATACCGGTGTGGCACCCCTGCGGGAGAGCGCAGTCTTTCAGAATCTGTTCGTCACCATGACCAACCCCATTCTGGGTGTTCTGGTGGGCGTGGTGGTCACCGTGATCATCCAGTCCTCTTCTGCCTCCGTGGGTATTTTGCAGGCACTGTCCAGCACAGGGCTTGTCACCTTCAGTTCTGCCATCCCCATCATTCTGGGTGCGCATATCGGTACGGCGTTCACCCCGCTGCTCACCATCGGCGGCTCTTCCAAGGATGGTAAGCGGGCCGCGCTCATCCACCTGTACTTCAACGTCATCGGCAGCGTGATCCTGCTGGCGCTGATTTATGCAGTGCAGTTCACCATCGGCATCCCCATGTGGGGCGATGTAATGAACAAGAGTTCCATTGCAAACATCCATACTTTGTCCAGCGTATGCGCCATGCTGTTGTTCCTGCCTTGCAGCGGGGTGCTGAGCCGCTTGGCGATGCTCACGGTGCCCAGCAGCGTGGAGGAAGCACAGGAGCTGAGCATGCCGGTGCTGGACGAGCGTCTGTACAAGAGCCCGGCTGTGGCTTTGCAGCAGGCTAAGAACGCGGTCATCAAGATGTCCCGCCGTGCCGCCCGCAACGTGGGTCTGGCTGCGCCGCTGCTTTTGAAGATGGACGAGGAGACTGTGAGTGCCATCAAGGTGCGCGAGAACCTGATCGACCGCATGGAGGTGGAGATCACCAACTATCTGATCAAGCTGACCGATCAGGAGCTGGGCGACGACGAGAGCCACGCGGTGACCGAGTTGCTGAATTTTGTCACCGAGTTCGAGCGCATTGGCGACTACGCCGTGAACATCATGGAAAAGGCCGAGGAACTGTACGACAAGGAAGCCAGCTTTAGCGAGAGCGCCAAAAAGGAGCTGCAGCTGCTGGACGACGCACTGGAGCGCATTCTGGTTCTGACGGACGAGGCTTTTGAAAACGACGATACCCAGAAGGCAGCACAGGTGGAGCCGCTGGAAGAGATCATTGATGTGATGGTGGAGCGCCTGCGCGACCAGCACATCCGCCGCCTGAAGGACGGCGTCTGCTCCATCGACACCGGCGTGGTGTTCCTGGATGTGCTGAACAACGCCGAGCGTATCTCCGACCACTGCTCCAACATCGCAGTGCGCATGGTGGGCATGGAGGCCGGCGATGACTACGACTCCCATACCCTGAAAAACATTATGCACCATAGCCCCAGCAAGGACTATATGCTGGAATACGAGCAGTGCCGCAAGGAGTACCTTGTGCCGCTGGAAGAAATGGAAGCATAAAATAGTTTTTGTTTTTAAATAAGCCAGGCCTGCGGGTCTGGCTTGTTTTGCGTTTTCACGCAGGAATATGCAGTAGGCACTGCCGTATATCTTTACAATCCCCCTCGTGAAAATGGGATAGCGGAGCGTCCGCAGACGCTCCACTATCCCGAAATTAAAATAAATTTTCCGCTGAAGATGGCCAGAGCACAAGCGGAGGCCATTAGAAATCGTGTACCCACGCAGGGCACTTACTCCCCCAGATCCTCCAGCAGCAGGTCCAGCTCCAGGGGGCTGTTAACCACGATCCCGCGCTTGATGCGCAGGGCATCATTTTCCGGCAGAAGATTGGTGTAGATGCCGGTCACGCGAATCAAAGTGCCCGGGGTGCCATCGGCGCGGCAGGTGTACACCGCCACCCGCCCGCCGCTGTCCCGCAGGCAGTAGCGGGCGGCGTCTGTCTGGGGCACTGCCTGCGCGGCAAGGCTCAGGGGAGAAGCGGGGTCGGTCTCGGACCCCGCGGGGCTTTGAGACAGCGGCAGCTTTGGCAGCGCCATCCAGAACAGACTGAATACAATGGTGAATACGCAAAGCCCGTAGAACAGGCAGACAGACAGCTTGCGCATAAAAAACACTCCCTTCTCCGGTAAGTATGCCCCATTTTTGCGGATAGCAGACAATTTTCACACGCGGGCACTGTACTTTCCGTGGCGGAGTGTGTTATACTATTTATATCTGCTCAGCGCGCAAAGATTGGTTCTTGCCCGGCTGGGGCTTGCGTGCTATAATATGGTATTGCAGTTTGAAGTTTCGTGTCACAAGCGATGTGGATAAAGCCCGGCGCAGCAATGCCCGGCAACAGTCTTGAAATGTCAGGAGGCGATCCCTATCTCCAACAATGAGATGAGAAAGATCCATCGGAGCGGCGAGGAGCAGTCTGCCCGCCCGGTGGGACGTAAGGTCAATGTTTCCCAGAGCCGCCGCGAGGCACGCCCCGCAGCGGAAAACCGTACCCGCGGGCCAAAGGCACCCAAAAGTCCCAAGCCGCCGAAGGAAAAGAGCAAGCACCCTATTCTGCGGTTCATCGGCCGCACCATTGCCACGGTGCTCTGCCTTGGCATCATGCTGGGCAGCGTGGTGGCTGTGGGCATGGTGTTCTATGTGGTGCAGGCTACCGCCAACGACGGCGACCTGCTGGATCTGGACAACATCCAGCTGAGCCAGTCCAGTATGGTGGTAGCCACCGACCCGGATACCGGCGCACAGGTGGAGTATGCCACCCTGCGCTCCTCTAACAGCCATCGCGTATGGGCAGACCTTGAGCAGATCCCTTCCAACTTGCAGTATGCGTTCATCTGCACCGAGGATAAGGATTTCTACTCAGAGCCCGGCGTCAACTTCAAGCGCACCATCGGCGCAATGATCAACGAGTATCTGCTGCCCATCTACAGCTCCAAGCAGGGCGCATCCACGCTGGAGCAGCAGCTCATCAAGAACCTGACCGATGACAACAGCGCCAGCGGTATCAATGGTGCACTGCGCAAGGTGCGCGAGATCTACCGCGCCCTCTGCCTGAGCCGCAGCTACTCCAAGGAGACCATTTTGGAGGCTTACCTGAACACCATCAGCTTTACCGGCACTATTCAGGGTGTGCAGACGGCGGCCAACGAGTACTTCAACAAGGACGTCAGCCAGCTGAGCCTGTGGGAGTGCGCCACCATTGCCTCTATTACCAAAAACCCCACCAACTATAACCCCTATACGAACCCTGAAAACCTGATCAATCGCCGCAATTTTATCATGTACAATATGTGGCAGCAGGGCGTGATCAGCGAAGAAGACTACCGCAACGGCGCTGCACAGCCCCTTGTGCTGGCTGAAGAGGACAGCGGCAAAAAGCCCAGCACCGTCACCTCCTACTTCACCGATGCACTGTTCAACGAGGTCGTGCAGGATATCATGGCCAAGGAGGGCATCTCTGAGTCTGAGGCGCAGAAGCTGCTCTACACCGGCGGCTTTACCATCGAGGCAACTGTCAACACCAAATTGCAGTCTCAGATGGAAAACCTGATGCTGAACACTGACGATGCCTACTTCCCGGCAGGCTGGCATGAGGAAGAGGTCACCTCCATCTCGGACGATGATGTGCAGGTAATGAATGAGGACGGCACCCCCAAGACCCGCACAGGCGAGGACGGCACCGTCTACTATTACCGCAACGTGCGCACGCAGGCTGCCATGGTCACACTGGACTATGACGGCAACGTGCTGGCTATTGCGGGCGGCTTGGGCGAAAAGACCAAGAGCCTTTCCCTGAACCGCGCCTATAATGTGGAGCGGCAGACCGGTTCTACCATCAAGCCCATCGGCGCTTATGCGCTGGGCATTGAGTATGGTCTGGTCAACTGGTCCACCATGCTCAACAACTCCCCCCTGTACCAGAAGCAGGATATGATCATCCGGGACGAGGACTACTGCCGCCGCAACGGCCTGATGGGCCTTTCTGACAAGCAGCTCCGCGCTTACCCCAACGCATGGCGCAGCTGGCCGCGCAACTATGGCGGCAACTACGGCGACGGCAGCGATATCCCGCTGTGGAACGGCCTTGCCCGCTCGCTGAACACCATCGCGGTGCGCGTGGGCGACCTTGTGGGCGCAAGCAATATCTTCAACTTCGTCTACAACACCTTGCAGCTGAATACGCTGGACCCCACCAACGACGTGGGTCTGGCGCAGATGGTCATGGGCAGCCAGACCAAGGGCGTTACCCCCATGGCACTGGCCGCAGCTTTCCAGATCTTCTATGATGGCGAGTACACCACCCCGCACCTGTACACCCGTGTGCTGGACCGGGACGGCAACATCTATCTGGAAAACAACGCCACCAGCTATCAGGCACTGACCCCCGATACTGCCTATGTCATGAACCGCCTGCTGAAGAACGTTCTGTTCTCCAGTGTGGGTACTGCCAGCGGCCGCTATCCCAACTCCAACGGCATGGAAGCCTTTGGTAAGACCGGTACTGCCAGCGACGAAAAGGATCTGTGGTTCGTGGGCGGCACGCCCTACTATGTCACCGCTGTGTGGTGGGGCTACGATGCACCTTACGATATGACCAAGACCCTATCCAAGCAGCAGGCCAAGACCCGCACCTGTGTGACCGCGTGGAAGGCACTGATGGAGCAGGCACAGGCAGACCTGCCCTATAAGGCATTCCCCACCTCCGCAGGCGTGGTGGAGCGCCGCTACTGCACCCAGAGCGGCCTTCTGGCCGGTGCAGGCTGCCCGAGCACGGCTGTGGGCTACTACCGTGCCGATGACCTGCCCGATACCTGCACCTATTCCCATGCTGCCCCGCAGGCCGCTGCCCCTACCGAGAACACAGACGACGCTGCGCCCACCCAGCCGGTCACTCCTACCGACACCAGTGCGCTGGATACGGAATAAGGGGAAAAATCGTACTTTTTTGCCCCTTTGCTGAAAAATCCGGCAAGGACAGGGCGCGCTTTACAAGACAAAACTGGACAAAGTGACAAAATAGCATCCGGGCTCTTGCATTGCAGGGGTTCGGATGCTATTATATTTTCTGCAAGAACACTTGTGTTTGAGAGGTGAACAAGTTGGAACGCCGTTTTTATCTGGTGGATGCGCAGGTGCTGCCGGAGGTCTTTCTCAAGGTGGTACGCGCCAAGGAGCTGCTGGCCAGCGGAGAAGCCCGCAGCATTTCGGCTGCGACCCGTGCGGTAGAGCTTTCGCGCAGTGCATTTTATAAGTATAAGGATTGTATCTTTGATTCCGAAAACGGCCGTGAGGTCATCACGGTCATGGCAACCCTGCGGGACGAGACCGGCGCGCTGCAAAGCCTTCTGGCAGGCATCAGCGCCGCAGGTGCCAGCATTGTGACCATCAACCAGTCCACCCCGGAAAACGGGGCTGCGCTGGTGGCGGTCACCATCCGCACCGATACCATGCAGATGTCCCCGGAGGAACTGACCGAAAAGCTTTCGCGCCAGCGCATGGTCGTAGGTGTGCGCTGTGGGTATAACCTGTAACAAAACAGGAAACGAGGGAAAGAGAGTATGGCTAAAATTGCAATTCTGGGCTTTGGCACGGTGGGCAGCGGCGTATACGAGGTGCTGTGCCGCAATGCTGCAAGTGTCTCCCGCCGGGCTGGCGAACCGGTGGAGGTAAAATACATTCTTGACCCGAAGGACTTTACCGGCAACCCGGTGGAGCCTTTGGTGGTGAAGAGCATTGATGTGATCCTGCAGGACCCGGAGATCCGGGTGGTGGTGGAGACCATCGGCGGTACCCGCTTTGCCTACCCCTACGTCAAGGCGTGTCTGGAAAGCGGCCGCAGCGTGTGCACCTCCAACAAGGAGATGGTGGCAACCTACGGCGCAGAGCTGCTGGCACTGGCCAAGGAGCACGACTGTGCTTTCCTGTTCGAAGCCTCTGTGGGCGGTGGTACGCCCATTATCACCCCCATGCACCAGTGCTTGGCGGCGAACGTCATCACCGAGGTGGAGGGCATCGTGAACGGTACCACCAACTTCATGCTCACCAAGATGGTGCGGGAGGGCCTTGACTTTGAGGATGCGCTGCACATTGCGCAGGAGCTGGGCTACGCCGAGACCAAAGATCCCAGCGATGACGTGGACGGCCGCGATGCCTGCCGCAAGATCGCCATCCTGTCCTCCATGGTGTGCGGCCACCAGATCTACCCCCAGAACATTCCCACCCGGGGCATCCGCGCCATTACCGCCGCCGATGTGGCCAGCGCCGAAAAGCTGGGCTGCGTCATCAAGCTGATCGCATGGATGAAGCTTGGCAAGGACGGCAGCGTGGCTGCCGGGGTAGAGCCGTGTCTGGTACCAAAGGCAAACCAGCTGGCCAGCGTGGACGACGTGTTCAACGCGGTGCTGGTCAAGGGCGATATGCTGGGCGATGTGGTGTTCTACGGCAAGGGCGCAGGCAAGCTGCCCACCGCCAGCGCTGTGGTGGCAGACGTGGTAGACGCCCTGAAAAACGGCGCACAGGTGCACGACAGCCTGTTCTGGCAGCCTGCGGACCCGGTGGACGGAATGCTCACCGACCCGGCTCCCGCTGCATATTATGTGCGTGTGGCGGGCATTGCACCCGCTGTGGTGGAGGCTATCTACGGCTACGGCAAGGTGGTGGATGAGCGGTACGAGGGCTGCGCCTATTTTGTGGAGCGCGCCGACGAACGTGCGCTGGCCGAGGCTGCGCGCAAGGTGGAGGCCGTGGGCGGCAGCGTGAAGCTGGTGCTCAAGCGTCTGCCTGAGGAAGTGTAACGGAAAGGAACTGCGGCAATGAAAATCAAGGTTTCGGTCCCTGCCACCAGCGCCAATGTGGGCTCCGGCTTCGATGCGCTGGGTCTGGCAGTAACGTTGTACAACACGGTCACCTTTGAGGACAGCGAGGTGCTGGAGATCTCGGCATCGGACGGCACCCGCATCCCCCGGGGCGAGAGTAATCTCGTGTACCGCTCCGCCAAGGGTCTGTTCGAAAAAGTTGGCAAGCAGATTCCGCCCCTCAAGATCACCCAGACGAACCCCATCCCCATGGCACGGGGTCTGGGCTCTTCTTCGGCCTGCATCATCGCGGGTCTGCTGGGCGCAAACCGGATGCTGGGCGATGTGCTCAACACGCAGGAGCTGCTCACGCTGGCGACAGCCATCGAGGGACACCCCGATAACGTGGCTCCGGCACTGCTGGGCGGACTGACCAGCAGCGTGTTCGAGGACGGCAAGGTGTATTCGGTCAAGCGGAATGTGGACGAAAGCCTCTGCTTTGCCGCCATCGTGCCGGACTACAAGCTGCTGACCGAGGCAGCCCGCGCGGCTCTGCCCAAGGAGGTATCCCATAAGGACGCGGTGTATAATCTGTCCCGTGCGGCGCTGGTGCCCGCAGCCTTCTGCGAGGGTCGGCACGACCTGCTGGCCATTGCCACCGAGGATAAGCTGCACCAGCAGTACCGGATGCCCCTGATGCCCGGCTCCCGCGAGGTATTCGATATGGCGCGGCTGTGCGGCGCAAAGGCCGTGTATGTCTCCGGTGCAGGCAGCACCGTAATGGCTGTGGCAGAAAAGGCCGAGGCCGAAAAGTTCTATTCCAAGCTGGAAAAAGGTCTGGAGCTGCTGGAAGGTCTGGACGGATGTGAAGCATTTACACTGTTGCAGCTGGATGCCGATAACACCGGCGCGACCGTGGAATGATAAACGGGTAAGGGAAGTGCAAGAACGCTTCCGCCCGGCAAGCCCCCGCAAGCGCGGGGCGTAAAGAGGAGAGTGACAAGATATGGCGTTGATCGTACAGAAATTCGGCGGTTCTTCCGTAAAGGACCGTGACCGTATCTTCAACGTTGCGCGGATCGTGGCCAACACCCACAACGCGGGCAATGACGTAGTGGTGGTAGTCTCCGCACAGGGCGACACCACCGATGACCTGATCGCCAAGGCAGGGGAGATTACCCATAACCCCTCGGCGCGTGAGATGGATATGCTGCTGGCCTCCGGTGAGCAGATCAGCATCGCACTGCTGGCCATGGCGCTGAACGAGCTGGGCTGCCATGCCATCAGCCTGACCGGCTGGCAGGCCGGCTTCCGCACCGACCGTGCCTACACCAAGGCGCGCATCACCCGGCTGGAGACCGAGCGGATCTCCTCCGAGCTGGAGCGCAACCGTGTGGTAGTGGTGGCAGGCTTCCAGGGCTTGAACAAGCTGGACGACATCACCACGTTGGGACGCGGCGGCTCCGACACCAGTGCTGTGGCCATTGCTGCTGCCCTGCACGCTGACCGCTGCCAGATCTACACGGATGTGGAGGGCGTTTATACCGCCGACCCGCGCAAGGTGAGCAACACCCGCAAGCTGGAGGAGATCACCTTTGACGAGATGCTGGAACTGGCATCTCTGGGCGCACAGGTGTTGAACAACCGCAGCGTGGAGCTGGCTAAAAAGTACAATGTGGAGCTGGAGGTGCTCTCCAGCCTGAACCCCATCCCGGGTACGGTGGTTAAGGAGGTTACAAAGGACATGGAAGGTATGCTGATCAAGGGTGTCGCCAAGGACACCGATGTTGCCGTTATCACGATTCTCAACGTTCCCGATGAGCCGGGTATGAGCTTTAGGATCTTCGGTCTGCTGGCACAGAAGAACATCAACGTGGACATCATCCTGCAGTCCACCGGCCGCGACGGCAAGAAGGATATCTCCTTCACCTGCTCCGAGGGCGAAGCAGACACCGCACTGCGTGTGCTGAAGGACAGCGGCAAGTTCCAGGACGTCACCTGTGACGAGACCTGCGCCAAGGTCTCCATCGTGGGCGCCGGTATGCAGAGCCACAGCGGCGTTGCTTCCAAGATGTTCGAGGCACTGTCCAACAACAACATCAACATCAAGATGATCTCCACCAGCGAGATCAAGATCTCCTGCATCATCGACCGTGCGGACGCCGACAAGGCTGTCGGTGCCATCCACGATATGCTGTTTGACTGATCTGCGTAAAATTTTTGATTGTGGCCTGTCTGCCCCCTGCCGGGGGCGGGCGGGTCATAATTTTTTTACACACGGCGGCGTTTACACAAATTGCAAAGGGGTGTATAATATAGTTTGAATCTGTGCGGCGCGCCGGCGCTGCAACAACGCCGAAAAGGAGCCCCGCCGCATGAGTGAACCCACCCGTACCTCCAGAGCGCCTGCCGAGAAGCGCCTGACCTATCAACAATGGAAGCGCCGCAAAATGCTGCGGCTGGCCCGCAACTGGGTGCTGTTTCTGGCCGGCTGCGCTGCGGTGGTGGCGCTGCTGACCGGCGGCATCCTGTGGCTGCTGCCCAAGGTGCACGGTCTGCTGGCCGGGCCTAAAGTGTTTGCAGCCAGTGTGTACGACGGCACAGACTATGTATTCAACGCCGCAGACACCCGGCTTACGCTGGTGAATGCCAACCTGCCCTATACCGCCGAGCCTGCCCCGCTGCTGGACACCGCCGATGAAACCACCGGTCAGCAGTTGGAGGCCGAAGCCGCCATGCAGTACCGCAGCATGGCAGCCGCCGCGCAGGCGGATGGGGTCAGCCTGACCCTTGTGACGGGTTATCAGGACGCCGACACCCGGCAGGCCGCCTACGAGGCCCGGGTGCAGACCTACCGCGATAAGCGCAAGAGCGAGGAGGACGCCGCCCGTCTGGCGGCTACCATCCAGCCCGCCGCCAATGCCAACGAGCACGGCACCGGCTACGCGGCAGATATCCTCAGTGCGGACGACCCGCAGCAGAACACCGGCTTTGCCGAGACCCGCGCCTACGAGTGGCTTACGGCCTACGCGGCGGAATACGGCTTTATCCTGCGCTACCCGCAGGACCGGCAGGCCGCCACCGGCATCGTGTTCGAGCCGTGGCACTGGCGCTATGTAGGGGTGGAAAACGCCCTTGCCATCCGTGCCAGCGGCCTGAGTTTGGAAGAGTTCATCGCTCTGCAGCGGGCAGACTGAATCAAATGCTCTGTGCTGCGGCACAGAGAGAAGGGAATAACCATTGGAACGTACTCTCATTGCACCGGGCGTGCATCTTTCCTGCGACCCGGCTTCTAAATTCAACCGCTGCCGCATCAGCATCCACTTTGCTTTTCCGGCAGAGCGTAAAACAGCCACTGCCCATGCGCTTTTGCCGCTGGTGATGGAGCGCGGCTATGCGGACTGCCCGGATATGACACGGCTGACCAAAAAGCTGGCAAAGCTCTACGGCGCAGACCTGACCGTGGACGCCCGTCCTATGGGCTGCAACCACAACCTCTGCGTCAGTGTGACCGGCATCAAGGATGCCTTTGCGCTGGAAGGCGAGGCGCTGACCGCCGAGTATACCAAAATTGCGCTGGGTGCGGCCTTCCATCCGTATTTTGTGGACGGCTGCTTTGACCCGCAGGCCGTCAGCATTGAAAAGCAGATGCTGAAAAAGGGTCTTGAGGACGAGATCAACGATAAACGCATCTACTGCCTGCATCAGGCCAACCGGGAGTTCTTTGGCGACAGCCCGGCGGGCGTGCGGCAGGAGGGCTATCTGGACGAGGTGGACGGCCTTACCCCGGCTATGCTGACCACCGCTTATCAGCAGATGCTGCGCACCGCCAACATCGAACTGCTGGTGCTGGGCTGCGATGCCGCACAGACCGCCGCCATCCGGGACGCTTTGCTGGCGGAACTTGCCTGCATCGACCGCACCCCGCTGCCGTTGGTGGAAAACATGGCCATGCCCGCCATTGCACCGGTGCACAAGACCGAAAACTACGATATGGTGCAGGCAAAGCTGTGTATGCTGTTCACGCTGGGGCAGCCCATGCAGCCGCAGCAGCTGGCAGCGGTGCGCCTTGCCATGGCGCTGTACGGCGGTAGCGTGACCAGCCGCCTGTTCCTCAACGTGCGAGAGCGGGACCATCTGTGCTACTACTGCTCCTCCTCCTTCCAGAGCTTTACCGGCAGCATGGCGGTGAACAGCGGTGTGGAGCACGCCGATGCCGCCCGCGCAGAGCAGGCGATTTTGAAGGAGCTTGCAGACCTGTGCACCGGCCCCATTACCGACGAGGAATTTGAGGACTGCCGCCGGGGCCTGCTCAGCGGCATGAACGGGGTAGAGGACAGCCTTGGCGGCATTGAAAGCTGGTACTACATCGAGGTGCTGCGCGCAGGTGCCAACAGCGCTGCGCCCATCCAGAGCCCGGAGCAGGCACGGAATGCCCTGCGCACTGTGACCAAGGACGAGGTGCGGGACATCCTGCGCCGACTGACCCTCTCGGTCAGCTATCTGCTTACAAAGGAGGATGCTGCCCATGCCGCAGAATAACCAGACCCTGCTGGAAAAGACCGTGGCCGACCAGTGGCAGACCCTGCCCTCCGGCCTGACGGTGCTGGTGCGCCCCATGCCGGGCTATTCCAGCACCCATGTGATCTATGCCACCAAGTTCGGCTCCATCGACCGGGATTTCTGCCTGAACGGCCAAACGGTGCACCTGCCGGCGGGTGTGGCGCATTTTCTGGAGCACAAAATGTTCGAGGACGAGGACGGCGATGCCTTTGCCAAGTACGCAAAGACGGGCGCCAATGCCAACGCCTTTACCAGCTTTGACCGCACCTGTTACCTGTTCACCGCCACCCAGCAGCTGGACGAAAGTCTGGATGTGCTGCTGGGCATGGTGGGCCACCCCTACTTTACCGGGCAGACCATCGCCAAGGAGCAGGGCATCATCGGGCAGGAGATCAAAATGTACGATGACAGCCCGGACTGGCGGCTCATCACCGGCCTGTTCGAGTGCCTGTACCACAGCCACCCCATCCGCAGCGATATCGCGGGCACGGTGGAAAGTATTGCCGAGATCACGCCCGCCATGCTGTACAACAGCTGCAAGGCCTTTTATGCCCCGGGTAATATGGTACTGGCTGCTGCCGGCAACACCACCATGGAACAGATCCTTGCCGCCTGCAAGCGGCACGGCCTGATGGAACCCCGCCCGGCAGAAAAGGTGCAGCGGCTGTGGGCCACGGAGCCCATGACCCTTGCCGCTACGGAAAAAACGCTGACCATGCCGGTTTCCAAGCCCTGCTTCGGTGTAGGCTTTAAGGAAGAGCCGCTGCCAGCGGACGATCTGCGCACCGAGGCGCTGTACGACCTTGTGCTCAGCTGCATCGTGGGCGGGATGTCGCCCTTGTACCGCCGCCTGTACGACGAGGGTCTTGTGAACCCCGGCTTTGGCGGCGAGGTGCTGCGGGTGGACGGCTGCTGCTGCATCCTGTTCACCGGCGAGAGCGATGTGCCGGACACTGTGCGGCAGCTGCTGTTGGACGAGATCGCCCGGGTGCGCGCCGCGGGTGTGGACAGGGAAGTGTTTACCCTGTGCAAGAACGAAAAATACGGTCAGCTGATCGAAAATCTGGAAAACGTGGAGGACTCGGCCAGCCAGATGGCAGACTTTGCCCTCAGCGGCCAGACGGTGGCACAGCAGATCTCCATGCTGGCAGGGCTGACCGCAGAGGATGCGGACGCTGCCTTGCAGCACATTCTGTGCACCGACCGTATGGCGACCATGTACATCCTGCCGGATGGCACGGCACAGGCGGCAGAAGAGGACGAGGAGGAAGAAGGATGAACCATCTTACAAATCTGGTACAGTTCCCGGGCCTTGGCCTGAGCTTTCACCTGAACCGCGTGGCCTTTACCATCGGCGGGGTCAGCATCTACTGGTACGGCGTGTGCATCGCGGTGGGTTTGTGTCTGGCACTGGTCTTTGCCTTCCGGCACAGTCTGGAATTTGGCGTAGATCCGGACAGCATGGTGGATGTCATCCTCATCGGCGTGGTGCTGGGCATCATCAGTGCCCGCGCCTACTATGTGGCCATGGCACCTTTCAAATACGAGAGCATCTGGGAGATGATCGCCATCCGCGACGGCGGCCTTGCCATCTACGGCGGCATCATCGGCGGCTTTTTGTTCGGCGGTCTGGCCTGCAAGTGGCGGGGCGTGCCGGTACTGCCCATGTTCGACCTGACTGCTATGGGCTTTCTCATCGGGCAGGGCTGCGGCCGCTGGGGCAACTTCTTCAATCAGGAGGCCTTTGGCTGCAACACCACCCTGCCGTGGGGGATGTACAGCGAGGCCACCCGCGCTTACCTGATGAGCAGCACGGTCACGGTACCCAAGGGCGTGGTCATCGACCCCAACCTGCCGGTGCATCCCACCTTTTTGTACGAGAGCATCTGGTGCTTTGTGGGCTTCTTCCTGCTGTTCCGCTACATTAAAAAGCGCAAGTTCAACGGCGACATCACCCTGCGGTATCTGGTGTGGTACGGCGCGGGCCGTTTCTGGATCGAGGGGCTGCGCACCGACAGCCTGATGCTGGTACCCTCCATCGGGTTGCGGGCTTCCCAGCTGGTGGCAGGCATCGCCGTGGTGGCGGGCATTGCGGCAGAGGTGTACTTTACCCGGAAATTCAAGGGCAAGCCCCTGTTTGTGCCGCTGGCGCTGAACGCAGAAAACAAGGCAGCCAAAAAGAAGCTGGATGGCCCCATCTCCTTTGCGGGTAAGGACACCCAACTGCTGGCTTCCAGCCCGCGCAAGCTGTTTTTGGAAAAGACCGAGGCCTATAATGCACAGGTGAAAGCCGCCATAGAACAGTCTGGGCAGAAAAAAGCGTAAAAATCTGCGCAAAAGGGGAAATTTCCTCTTGCAATCCGGTTTGGTTTTTGCTATAATATTCTAGCCGCATGGTGTGGGCGCCTGAAATGGCCCGCTGTAAGGGCCTGCCTTTACGACCAGCGAGTACAACGAAAAGGAATGAACAAAATGTACGCAATCATTGTTACCGGCGGTAAGCAGTACCGCGTGGAGCAGGGCGACATCGTCTACATCGAAAAGCTGGACGTTGAGGCCGACTCCGAAGTGAAGTTTGATCAGGTTCTCGCTATTGGCGAGGAGGGTTCTGTGAAGGTTGGCGCTCCTGTTGTTGAGGGTGCTACCGTTTCTGCCAAGGTCATCAAGAATGGCAAGGGCAAGAAGCTGAACATCATCACCTATCGCGCAAAGAAGCACAGTGCTCGCCGTATGGGCCATCGTCAGCCCTACACCAAGGTTGAGATCACTGCGATCAACGGCTAAGGAGGTAAATTACAATGGCACATAAAAAGGGCGTAGGCAGCACCAAGAACGGCCGCGATTCCGCAGCACAGCGTCTGGGCACCAAGCGTGCAGACGGTCAGTTCGTTCTGGCCGGCAACATCCTGGTCCGTCAGCGTGGCACCCACATCATGCCGGGTGAGAACGTTGGCAAGGGCAGCGATGACACCCTGTTTGCTCTGGTGGACGGCACCGTCCGTTTCGAGCGCGTGGGCAAGAACGGCAAGAAGTGCAGCGTTAAGCAGTAACTTCTTTCTGAATAACTGCAATCGTAGAGCCGGACCCTCGTGGCCCGGCTCTTTTTGATGAAATAAGGCTATGCGTTCGTGTAGCGCTGTTTGCAAGCCTTCCCCCGGTCGGGGGAAGGTGGCACGAAGTGCCGGATGAGGGCGCTGAAACGCAAAGGCCTATAAAGCTAAGGAGGGGCTGTATGGCAGCACAGACTAACTTTATCGACATCGCCACGATATGGCTCCATGCGGGCAAGGGCGGCGATGGTGCGGTGAGCTTCCACCGCGAAAAATTCGTGGCCGCAGGCGGCCCGGACGGCGGCGACGGCGGCCGGGGCGGCGATATCATCTTTGTAGTGGACGACCATCTGTCCACCCTGATGGACTTCCGCTATAAGCGCAAGTATGTGGCCCCGGAGGGTGGCAAGGGCGGCGCAAGCCTGTGCCACGGCAAAAACGCCGAGAATCTGGTCATCAAGGTGCCGCTGGGCACCGTGATCAAGGACGCAGAGAGCGGCCTTGTTATCGCAGACCTGTCCGATCACACCCCGGTCACCATTGCAAAGGGTGGCCGCGGTGGCTACGGCAACGCACACTTTGCCACCCCCACCCGCCAGATCCCCAAGTTTGCAAAGCCCGGTATGCCCGGCGAGGATCTGCAGGTGACGCTGGAGCTGAAGCTGATCGCAGACGTGGGTCTGATCGGCTTCCCCAACGTGGGCAAGTCCACCCTTATCTCCACCATCAGCGCCGCCAAGCCCAAGATCGCCAACTACCACTTTACCACCCTTGTGCCCACGCTGGGCGTCGTGTCGGTAGGCGAGGGCGCAAGCTTTGTCTGCGCCGACATCCCCGGCCTGATCGAGGGTGCCAGCGAGGGCATCGGTCTGGGCCACGATTTCCTGCGCCATGTGGAGCGCTGCCGCCTGCTGCTGCACGTTGTTGACGTTTCCGGCAGCGAGTGCCGCGACCCCATCGAGGATTTTGAAAAGATCAACGAGGAACTGGCAAAGTTCAGCCCCGTGCTGGCCGAGCGCCCGCAGATCGTGGTGGGCAACAAGTGCGACCTTGCCACCGAGGAGCAGATCGAGACCTTCCGTCAGTATGTGGAGGGCAAAGGTCTGACCTTCGTGCCTATCTCTGCCGCCACCATGCAGGGCGTCAAGCAGCTGCCGGGGCTCGTGTACAACCGCCTCAAGGATATCCCGCAGGTGCCGGTGTTCACCCCCGAGTACAAAAAGCCGGAGGCCAAGAAGAACGGCCGCGACTTCACCATCCAGCGCATGGAAGCCCATGTGTGGAGCGTGGATGCCCCGTGGCTGGAGTATATTCTGGCCGGCAGCAACGTGGACGACTACGAGAGTTTGCAGTTCTTCCAGCGTCAGCTGGGCGAGAGCGGCATTCTGGACGCGCTGGTGCAGAAGGGCGTGGAAGAGAACGATACCATCCTCATCGGCGAGTATCAGTTCGACTATATCTTCTAAGGATAAAGCATCATGAACGAATCGGAAAAGATCGACCCGCGGGAACTCAGCCCGCTGGCGCTGGCCTTTGTAGGGGACAGCGTGCTGGAACTGCTGGTGCGTCAGCGTCTGGTGGAGCACCACCGCCTTTCTGCCGGAAAGCTGAACGCCGAAAAGGTCAAGTATGTCTCTGCCAAGGCGCAGTTCCGGGAAGAGCAGCTGCTGGAGCCGCTGTTCACCGAGGACGAGCTGGCCGTGTTCAAGCGCGGCCGCAACGCCAGCAAGGCCAGCGTTGCCAAGCACGCCTCCCCGGAGGAATACCGTGCCTCTACCGGCTTCGAGTGCCTGCTGGGCTGGCTGTACCTGAACGGACAGCTGGAGCGCGTGCACCAGCTGTTTGAGGTGCTGTGGCAGCAGTTTGACCCTGACCAGAAATAAGAATGCGAAAGCCCGCTGCTTTCCGCACTGGAAACCAGTGGTGGAAGGCAGCGGGCTTTGCCTGTTGGCATCTGCGGTCCGTCAGATGCCGCTTACACCATCAGCGGCTGTTCTTCGCGTTGGTGGAACGGCTGCCAGTGGAGTTCTTGGCGCTCTCGTCATCGGCACCCTTGGTGTACTGATTGGGGTGCTTGTGCTCGTTGGTGGCGCTGTTGGTGGTCTTGCTGCTGGTACGGTTAGAGGTCTGGTTCTTGCAATTGGTACTGCGGTTCTCACTGCGGTTTTCCATGGTGTGAATGCTCCTTTCGGTCGTTGCTGTGGGGGCGGGAGCGCCCTCACAGTCCATAGTGTGGCCGCAGCCGATGGCTTTATACATCCCATGGGAGGAAAAGAATATGCCTACGGAATATTTTGAACAGCGGGAGCGTGCCCTGCTGGGTCGGCGGTACGAGCAGCTGTATGCCGCTCCGCAGCAGACGGCAGAGCGCGGCGTTACCGTGTCGGCGCTGCGCACCACGCCGG
>ERZ1034713.337-NODE-337-length-29555-cov-5.449356_pt1 | contig 29555 bp, 27 predicted proteins | sample MGYA00520692_ERZ1034713 | MGnify/ENA primary metagenome ERZ1034713 (study PRJEB33766, sample SAMN09781717) | gut metagenome | biome: gut microbiome | host: Homo sapiens | place: Madagascar | study: EMG produced TPA metagenomics assembly of the PRJNA485056 data set... | reverse complement strand
TTTATATGTGCATTAAAATTTGAAATTTAAAGCGGTAGGTTTTTCAGTGCCCTCGAGCAATCTCAATGGGGGTTTTCACAGAATAAACACAATTTATCCATGATTTACACACGATATCCCCATAGAATATAAATAAGAGTTAACGAATGTTGTTAACAGAAAAGAAAAGGAGGCTTTCACAGTGATTGAAATAAACAACCTTGTGAAAAAATATGGGGATCATGTAGCTGTGGATGATTTATCCCTGACGGTGGAACCAGGAAAAATTTATGGATTTCTGGGACCGAACGGAGCAGGAAAATCAACGACAATGAATATTATTACCGGCTATCTTGGTGCGACGAGTGGAGAAGTAAAAATTAACGGGCATGATATTTTCAAAGAACCCGAAGAAGCAAAAAAATGCATTGGATATCTGCCGGAAATTCCACCTTTATATGTGGATATGACTGTACGTGAATATCTGGATTTTGTGGCGGAATTAAAGAAACTTGAAAAAAGTCTTCGCAAACGTTATGTGGAAGAAGCGATGGAAACAACAGGAATTACCGATGTGGCAAATCGTATGATCCGGAACCTTTCCAAAGGATATCGGCAGAGAGTCGGTTTCGCACAGGCAATTCTTGGCTATCCAGAAATTATTATACTTGATGAGCCGACGGTTGGTCTAGATCCAAAGCAGATCATAGAAATTCGCGAATTGATTAAGAAGCTCGGAGAAAAACATACGGTGATATTGAGTTCGCACATTTTAACAGAAATCAGTGCAGTCTGTGATCATGTATTTATCATTTCCAAAGGAAAACTGGTTGCCAGCGATGCAACAGAAAATCTCGTGAGTCTGATGTCAGGAGCTCAGGAAATCGAAGTGACAGTACGGATGGATGTAGCAAATGCACAGAAAGAACTTGCTGCCATTTCTGAAATTAGCAAAGTGGAAGTGAAAAATGAAGATGCAGGAGAGTTGGTTGTCTATGCACAGAAAGGAGCGGATGTTCGGGAAGATGTGTTCCGTACCCTTGCAGAAAAGCATTTTGCGGTGCTTGAAATGCACACGATAGAAAAGTCACTTGAGGATGTATTCCTTGAGATTACGCAGGAGGGAGAAGAAAAGTAATGTTTGCAGTATTTAAAAGAGAGTTCAAATCTTATTTCCAATGCGTAATTGGATGGTTGTTTGTAGCCGCTTTGCTGGCACTGTATGGTTTGTATTTTTATGTATATAATCTGATGCAGGGATATCCTTACATATATTATACATTAAGTGCAATCACGATTATATTTTTGATTGCAGTTCCGATTCTTACCATGCGTAGTTTCGCGGAAGATAGAAAGAACAAAACCGATCAGCTGATGCTGACAGCTCCGGTATCGTTGGGAAAACTTGTTTTTGGAAAATATCTTGCAATGGTAGCTGTGTTTACGATTGACATTGCCATTATTGCCATTACACCATTGATCCTGTCCATATTTGGAACAGTACCGATGGGAGAAAGCTATATATCGATTTTCGCATTCTGGCTCTATGGATGTGCAAGTATCGCAGTCGGTATGTTTATTTCAGCTTTGACAGAGAGTCAGGTCATTGCGGCCGTTCTTTCCTTTGCAGTACTTTTTGTCAGCTATATGATGAAAGGAATCACAGGAATCATTTCTTCGGATGGAAATCTTCTTACGAAGATAATGAATTGCTTTGATATTTATTCACCATTTGAGAAATTTGCAGGTGGATGTCTGGATATTACCGCGGTTGTATATTATCTTACCGTGATTGCACTGTTGAATTTCCTTACCGTACAGTCGATTCAGAAACGGCGCTGGAGTATCAGCAAAAAGACCTTTTCTACCAGCGTATTTTCTGTGTCGTTTATTGCAGTGGCAATGGCACTTACGGTTGTTGTCAATCTGGTGGTCAATACAATTCCGACAGATAGGACTTCCATTGACTGTTCTTATTCTAAGTTGTATTCCATTACAAAGGATACCAAGAAAGCAGTTAAAAAACTGGATGCAGATGTTACCATTTATGCTCTTGTATCGGAAAGTAAAAAGGATGCACAGATCGATGAAGTGCTGAAACGCTATGAAGATTTGTCAAATCATATCAAGGTTAAATATGTGAACCCTTCGAAAAAACCATATTTTTATAAAGATTATACGGACACTGCACCAAATACCAACAGTCTGATCGTGGTAAGTAATCAGCGTTCAAAGGTCATTGATTATTATGATATTTATCATTATGAAACGAATATGGATTCGTCCACATATTCGTACACAAATGATCTGGTAGGTTTTGATGCAGAGGGACAGTTGACATCTGCAATCGAGTACGTAACCATGGATTCCGATAAGCTTCCGGTTGTATATCAGATTACCGGACATGATGAAACCACGGTTGGCAGTGCGTTTGAGGACACAATTAAAAAAGCGAACATGACACTTTCAAGTGTTGAACTGTTAAATGAAGAAAGTGTTCCGGATGATGCATCGGCCATTATCATCAATGCACCGCAGAAAGATTTCAATGAAAAAGATGCACAGAAAGTGATTGATTACCTGAAAGATGGAGGAAAAGCAATTATTGTCGGTTCTTATACCGAGAATAAACTTCCTAATTTTGATAAAATTCTTGATACGTATAAAGTAAGTATTACGGATGGCGTGATTTCAGAAAATGATGCACAGCATTACTATCAGATGGGAGGTCCGCTGTATATTCTTCCGGAAGTAAACAGCAGCAGTTATACCAGCAATATCGGTGGCAACTATATTTATCTGCCGATTACCTGTGGAATTACTTATCCGGACAGCACGGATACAACGACTTACACTTCGCTGATGGATACGAGCGACAGTGCCGTATGTAAAAATAATCCAAACAATATGAAAGATTATGGATATGAAGATGGGGATGAAAAGGGTCCATTTTCCATCGGCCTGGCAGTAGAAGATAAGGTGGGTGATGATACAACCACGCAGTTACTTGTATTTGGAAGTTCCTATATCTTTAGTGATCAGGCAACGGATGTAACTGCAAATAATGTAACTTTATTCTCGGATGCTATGAAGGGACTCGTAGGAGAAAGTGATGATGCAGGAAGTGTAATTCCGGAGAAAGAGTATACGCTCAGCAATCTGACCGTTTCAGCAATGTATGCAATTCTGTTAGGCTTATCCTTTACAATTGTTGTACCGATTATTCTTCTTATCCTCGGAATTGTAATCTTTATGGTAAGGAGAAAGAAATAATGAAAAAACAGAAGATTCAGATGATTTTGATTCTTGTTGTTCTTGTTTTGTGTATTGGGGCATATTTTCTTGTGTCCCATATGGCAAAACAGGAAGAACATAAGGAAAAAGACAGCGAGACAGAAGGACAGACAACGATTGCCAAAATTGATGCAGATAAAGTAGATGCTTTTTCCTATGAAGTAGATGGAAAAACCTATTCATATACAAAGGATGGGGATGAGTGGAAATATGATGATGACAATTCTTTACAACTGGATGCTGATAATATCAACACTATGCTCGGAAAATTAAATGGTGTTATAGCATTGGAAACGTTGGATTCCTATGATTCTCTTTCGGATTATGGACTTGATAAACCGCAGAATACCATAACTGTTACAGTAAAGGATAAAACAACGACATTTTATATTGGAGACTATAACGATATGGTCAGTGAGTATTATCTGAAAATGAAAGGAGACGATGCGGTTTATCTGGTGGACTCCACTTTGAAAGATACATTTTCCAAGACACCGGATACTTTGGTAAAAGAGGAAGATACGGAAACCGAAGAAACAACAGAGTAATATGTGGAAAGTAAAACAAAGTTAGAAAAACGGAATGAAACACTGGTTGACGTAAGGACATTATTTCGATATGATAAAAGGCATTGAGAGGTTCACAAAATGTGAATGAGTGACAGGAGGTTTATCATGAAGAAAGTAAAACAGATTCTTGCGATACTGGGTATCGTCGTACTGTTATCCTTATATGTGATTACTTTGGTTTGCGCGATTGTAGATAACTCGAATACGATGCGGATGTTCCAGGCGTCCATTGTAGCATCATTTATTATTCCGGTGCTGATCTGGGCATATGGTTTTATCTATAGACTGATAAAGAAGTCATCGAAAGATGCAGAAGAAGCCGCAAAGAAAAATAAAGAGTCATTGAAAGAAAAAGCAAATCTTTCCACAAAATAAAGAAAAAATGTATTGCATCCAGGTGGATGTATGTGTATAATGAATTGAACTTATAAACGGGGAGCTGGTAAAAGCCGGCTGAGAGGAAACTGTGTGGTTTCGACCCATAACCTGATTTGGATAATGCCAACGTAGGGAACAATATCTGTATGCAAATTTGTAAGAAGAGATGTTCCGGCATCTCTTCTTTTTAGTGTGTAGAAAATTTTATGCAGTAAAAGTAAGTGGATTTGCAAAGATACATACCTTCTACCATTGGTAAAATATAAAATTGGTTAAAAATTAAATTTATATTAAAAAACAAAGATAACAGGAGAGAAAAGATGAACACTTACACAACACAGATGGATGCGGCAAGAAAAGGAATTGTCACACCACAAATCAAAACAGTAGCAGAAAAGGAGCATATGCCGGTTGAAAAACTCATGCAGCTGGTGGCGGAAGGAAAAGTAGCAATCTGTGCCAATAAGCATCATAAATCATTGGATCCGGAAGGCGTGGGAAGTATGCTTCGTACGAAAATAAATGTCAATCTTGGCGTGTCGAGAGACTGCAAAGATTATGATATCGAAATGCAAAAAGTAATGAGTGCGGTAAATATGGGGGCAGAGGCAATTATGGATCTGTCCAGCCATGGAGATACGCAGCCGTTTCGCCGTAAGCTTACCAGCGAATGTCCGGCAATGATCGGTACAGTTCCGGTTTATGATAGTGTGATTCATTATCAGAGAGATTTGGCAACATTGACGGCACAGGATTTTATTGATGTAGTGCGCATGCACGCAGAAGATGGTGTGGACTTTGTGACACTGCATTGTGGAATTACAAGAAAAACAATAGATCAGATCAAAAAGCATAAAAGAAAGATGAATATTGTAAGTCGCGGAGGCAGTCTGGTATTTGCATGGATGACAATGACCGGAGAGGAAAATCCGTTCTATGAGCATTATGATGAGATCCTTGAAATCTGTGAGGAACATGATGTGACCATTTCCCTGGGTGATGCATGCCGTCCGGGATGTCTTGCGGATGCCACAGATGTGTGTCAGATTGAGGAATTGGTGCGTCTGGGAGAACTTACCAAACGTGCATGGAATCACAATGTACAGGTAATGGTAGAAGGTCCGGGCCATGTGCCGCTCGATCAGGTGGCTGCCAATATGAAAGTGCAGCAGAGCATCTGCATGGGCGCACCGTTTTATGTGTTGGGACCACTTGTGACAGATATTGCTCCGGGGTATGATCATATTACAAGTGCAATTGGAGGCGCAGTGGCAGCTATGAATGGTGCAGCATTTCTATGCTATGTGACTCCGGCGGAACATCTGGCTTTGCCAAATGTGGAGGATGTGAAGCAGGGAATCATTGCCTCAAAAATCGCGGCACATGCAGCGGATATTGCTAAAGGTATTCCTGGGGCAAGAGATATCGACGATAAAATGGCGGATGCCCGCAGAGTGCTTGACTGGGATGCACAGTACGCATGCGCAATTGATCCGGAGACTGCAAAAGCAATCCGTGACAGCCGCAGTCCGGAAGATGATCACAGTGACACCTGCAGTATGTGTGGTAAATTTTGTGCGGTCCGCAGTATGAACAAAGCGCTGGCAGGAGAATATATTGACATTCTTTAAAGTGTTTTTGCCGGACCTTTTTATGGAAAAGAAAAATTACTTGGAAAATATGCGCTCTTTTGGTATAATAAGTGTACATGTGAGTTATCCATGAATTCATATTTGATAAAGGTGGTATAAAAATGGCTATATTGCAAGAGTGGCAGAAGATTGCTTACAATGAGAAAGCAAACCAGGCTGAGCTTCAGAAGTTCTGGCAGAGATATTTTCTCTTGGAGAAGGGGGTATATGAGAAGCTCCTTACAAATCCGGATGAAGTGGTAGAAGGTACGGTTAAGGAACTTGCAGACAAGTATGGTCTGTCAATTTTAGAGATGGCTGGATTCTTAGATGGAATCAATGAGAGTCTGATTGAGCCAAATCCAATCGAAACTATGGAAGAGGATACAAAGGTAAGTCTTGCTTTTGATAAAGAGAAACTTTATAAGAACATGGTAGATGCACGTGCAGACTGGCTTTACAATCTTCCAATGTGGGACGAGATCTTCGACGCAGAGACAAAGCACAAGCTTTATCTTGAACAGAAGAAGTCAGGTACCGTTGTTGTCGGCAAGAAAATTGGACGTAACGATCCATGTCCATGCGGAAGCGGTAAGAAATACAAGAAGTGTTGCGGTCGTTAATATTGTCTGAAAATAAATGACAGTGTGACTGGGTGGAACAGTAATTATCCCCCGGTATCAGAGAAAACTGATGCCGGGGCTTTTTGTTTCGTTGGTGGTATTGCATGAAAGCTTGAGGAGGCAAAACTACGTGACCACAACCGTCTGGGACGTGAGATGGGATCCAAAGAATAAAGAAAAGTATCTTGGAGATGATGATTATTGGAACCACACACAGGAAGCATTGCGTGAAGTTCTCCGTGAAAAGGGCGTAGATTTTGTCGAGGCGGATGGCGAGGCTGCATTCTACGGACCAAAGATCGATATTCAGGCAAAGAATGTATATGGTAAGGAAGATACCATGGTAACCATTCAGCTGGATTGTGCAATCGCAGAGAATTTTGATATGTACTATATTGATCAGAACGGCGATAAGATTCGTCCTTATATCATCCATAGAACATCGCTTGGCTGTTATGAGAGAACACTTGCATGGCTCATTGAAAAATATGCGGGTAAATTCCCAACATGGCTTTGTCCAGAGCAGGTTCGAATACTTCCGATTTCTGAGTTTATCAGTCAGATCTGTGAGGAAATCCGCACAAAAGCAATCCGTAAGGAAGTAAATGCGGAAGAAGAGACAAAATAAATACATGTGGATCATAGATGATTGACAGGAGGGAACATGTTAGAAAAATTTTTTAAACTAAAAGAAAATCACACAGATGTGAAAACCGAAGTGTTAGCTGGTATTACTACGTTTATGACGATGGCGTACATTCTGGCGGTTAACCCGACAATGCTCGCAGATGCAGGAATGGATAAGACAGCTGTTCTGATCGCAACCTGTCTTGCAGCGTTTGTCGGAACGCTGGTGATGGCACTTCTTGCAAATTATCCGTTTGCACTGGCTCCGGGTATGGGATTGAATGCGTATTTTGCATATACGGTATGCTCCGATATGGGATATTCCTGGCAAGTGGCACTTATGGCAGTGTTTATCGAGGGAATTATCTTTATTGTACTTTCGCTTACCAATGTGCGTGAAGCCATCTTCAATGCCATTCCTGCCACACTCAAAAAAGGTGTCAGCGCGGGAATTGGTCTGTTTATCGCATTTATTGGATTACAGGGGGCACATATTGTAGTATCAAATGAGTCTACATTGTTATCTGGTGTGAAATTTGCTGAGAATTGGAATACCGAAGGAATTTGTGCGGTACTTGCATTGATTGGATTGATGGTTACTGCGATTTTGTATATTAAAAAAGTGAAAGCATCTATTCTTATTGGTATTCTCGTGACATGGATTCTTGGTATGCTCTGCCAGGTGACAGGTATCTATCATGTTGATGTGAAAACGGGCTATTATTCATTATACCCAACGTTGGAAATGACAGATTTCTCTGCCATTACAAAGACATTTGGTCAGTGCTTTAATGCAGATTTCCATAATGTAGGAATCTTCAATTTTATTGTTGTATTATTTTCATTCCTGTTCGTAGATATGTTCGATACGCTTGGAACACTGATCGGGGTGTCTGACAAAGCGGGAATGCTTGACAAAGATGGAAAGCTTCCGAGAGTAAAACAGGCTTTGCTTGCAGATGCAATCGCAACTTCCACAGGAGCTGTTCTTGGAACTTCCACAACGACTACGTTTGTCGAGAGTTCCGCTGGTGTAGGAGCAGGAGCAAGAACCGGACTTTCTTCTGTCGTTACTGCATTTTTATTCCTGATTTCTATTTTGTTTGCACCGATTTTTAAGGCAATTCCGGGATTCGCAACGGCACCGGCGCTTATTTTCGTTGGCTTCCTTATGATATCTGCAATCGTAAAAATTGATTTTGAGGATCTTACCGAAGCGATTCCGGCATATCTTTGTCTGATTGCCATGCCACTGATGTACAGCATTGCAGAAGGTATTGCAATCGGTGTTATTTCCTATGTGGTGATCAATCTGATCTGTGGAAAAGCAAAGAAAATCACACCGCTTATGTATATTCTTGCAGTATTATTTGTCTGCAAATATATTTTCCTGTAGGAAATGTAAGCAAATAAGAAAATAAAATTGACAAAGGCGTCACTTTTTTATAGAAAAAGTGGGGCCTTTGTCTGTGTAAAAATACCTAATAAAATTGACATTTTATACACAAATTTATATAATAACAACTAGTACGTATAAATAAAAAAGAAAGAGAGAAAAATATTATGAAAAAATTTGGAAAAGCAGTGGCAGCTGCTATGGCAGCCACAATGGTAATGTCTCTTGGTGCATGTGGTGCAGACAATGGATCTACACAGGCAGGCAAAGGATCATCAAGTGACGGAAAAACATACACAGTTGGTATCTGTCAGCTGGTACAGCATGAGGCACTTGACGCAGCAACGAAGGGATTTAAAGATGCCCTCACTGACAAACTTGGAGACAGAGTGAAATTTGATGAGCAGAATGCAGCAGGAGATGCATCTACCTGTTCTACCATCTGTACAACATTTGCAACAAATAACTATGATCTGATTCTTGGAAATGCAACAGCAGCACTTCAGGCTGCATCCGCTGCAACCGATACAATTCCGATTCTCGGAACATCTGTTACAGATTATGCAACGGCACTGGATATGTCTGACTGGACCGGAACAACCGGAAAGAATATCAGTGGTACAACAGATCTTGCACCATTGGATGAACAGGCAAACTGCATTGCAGAATTATTCCCGGATGCAAAGAATATCGGTATTATTTACTGCTCTTCTGAGCCAAACAGTATTTATCAGTCAACAACAATCAAGGGTTACTTAGAGGATAAGGGATACACCGTAAAAGAGTTTACATTCTCAGATTCCAATGATGTATCTGCAGTAACACAGAGTGCATGTGATGCTTCTGATGTTATTTATATTCCGACAGATAACACTGCAGCTTCTTGTACAGAGGCAATCAACAACGTAGCATCTCCGGCAGGAACTCCTATTTTTGCAGGTGAGGAAGGTATTGCAAAGGGATGTGGTGTTGCAACACTTTCTATCAGCTACTATGACCTTGGATATACAACTGGCGAGATGGCATATGAAATTCTTGAGAATGGTGCTGATGTTACTACAATGGAAGTAAAGACAGCTCCAAAATTCACAAAAGAGTATATCAAGGATCGTGCAGACGCACTTAATGTTACAGTTCCAGAGGACTATGAGGCAATTTCAGCTGAATAAGAGAGGAATTGTATAACATACGGAGGTAAACAAATGTTGGCTTATTTTTCATCCCTTAGCCTGGCTGCATTCACGAATGCACTCCCGGGAAATATAGCACAGGGATTAATTTGGGGAATTATGGCGCTGGGGGTTTATATCACCTTCCGTCTTTTGGATTTCGCGGATCTGACTGTTGATGGTTCTTTTGCAACAGGTGGTGCAGTTACCGTAATGATGACGGTAAACGGATGCAATATCTGGGTATCCCTGCTTTGTGCCTGCATCGCAGGACTTCTGGCAGGACTTTGCACAGGACTGTTACATACCAAGCTCGGAATTCCACCTATTTTGGCAGGAATTCTGACACAGATCGCTCTGTATTCCATTAACCTGAACATCATGCAGCGTCATGCAAATCAGGCACTTAGCGTAGACAAGTACAATCTGATCATTTCGTCACGTAATCTGACATCCGCTATTATTATTGGTATTGTGTTCGCGGCTGTATTGATTGCAATTCTGTACTGGTATTTTGGAACAGAGCAGGGATCTGCAATCCGTGCCACCGGATGCAACCCGGCAATGAGTAAGGCACAGGGTATCAACATTGACAATATGAAACTGATCGGTTTGTCTCTTTCCAATGCAATCGTTGCATTGGCCGGTGGGCTTTTGTCACAGTATTCCGGTTTTGCAGATGTAAACATGGGCCGTGGTGGTATCGTCATCGGTCTTGCAGCTGTTATTATCGGTGAAGTTTTAGGAGATGCTATTCTTGGAAAACATATGGATTTCAAGGGTCGTCTGATTTTTGTTGTTATCGGTGGCATTATTTACTATATCGTAATTGGAATTGTTCTCTGGCTGAAGATGCCGAGTGATGATCTTAAGCTTTTTACAGCAATCATCGTTGCAATTTTCCTTGCCGTTCCATATCTCAAGGGAAAGAGCAAGAGTTCCTTTGCAAAAGCAGGAAAACGTTCAGCTGCGGCTATTAACAAGACTGCAACAAAGGAGGGCAAATAAATGTTAGAGATTCGTAACGTACACAAGACCTTCAACCTTGGAACCATTAATGAGAAACATGCGTTAAATGGTGTGAATTTAAAACTGGATGCTGGCGATTTCGTAACCGTGATCGGTGGAAACGGTGCCGGAAAGTCGACGGTATTAAATGCTGTTGCAGGTACATGGCCAGTTGATGAGGGATCCATCCTCATTGATGGTGTGGATGTGACCGGACTTCCGGAGTTCAAGCGTGCGGCTTTTCTTGGCCGTGTGTTCCAGGATCCGATGACAGGAACCACAGCAACCATGCAGATCGATGAAAATCTGGCGCTTGCTGCGCGCAGAGGTCAGAGACGTGGTTTAAGCTGGGGAATTACAAAAAAAGAAAAAGAACGCTATCATGAACTTTTAAAAGAACTGGACCTTGGACTGGAAGATCGTATGACATCAAAAGTAGGATTGCTTTCCGGAGGACAGCGTCAGGCTGTGACACTTCTTATGGCTTCTTTGCAGAAACCAAAGCTTTTACTTCTGGATGAGCACACGGCAGCACTTGATCCAAAGACGGCAGCAAAAGTACTGACACTTACTGACAAGATTATTAAAGAAAATAATCTGACAGCAATGATGGTTACCCATAACATGCGTGATGCGATCGCGCATGGAAATCGTCTGATCATGATGCATGAAGGAAAAGTGATTCTTAACATTGCAGGGGAAGAAAAGAAGAAACTTACCGTTGCGGATCTGTTACAGCAATTCGAGCGTGTGAGCGGAGAAGAATTTACAAGCGATAAGGAACTTCTTTCCTAAAAATGACATTGGCATATCTGTGAATAGAAGAAAAAAATCCGAACATACTATTCGGGAACTTGAAAAGTTCTTTATGGATTTTTAAAGGAGGTATGTCAAATGACAAAATTGGATTGCAATGTGGTAAGCTGTTCATACAATGATGATAATTGTTGTAGCAGACAGGATATCCTTGTAGAAGGAACACAGGCAAAAACATCTTCTGAGACTTGTTGCGGAAGTTTTGCACCAAAGGGATGCGGTTGCGGCAGCAATTGCCATAAGGATGGCGCAAAAAAGGAGACTGCGGTTGCATGCGAAGCAACGGAATGCAAGTTCAACAGTCAGAAGCAGTGTTCCGCAAATCATATCGGCATTGCCGGAGGCCATGCTGATTCCTGCCGTGAGACGGAGTGTGGAAGTTTTGTTTGTCAGTGTTAACTGAATAATGAAAATAAATGAAGAGGTTCTTCCTTATTTGTGGAAGAACCTCTTTATTTTGCGTTGAGAAATCTGTTTAAAATGGATAAATAACGAATTTGAAGACATCAGCCTTTTATGTTATTATGTATACATCTATTTTACAAAATTGAGGTAATATATATTTTGTAAAACCAGCAGGGAGGTGTATAACATGCAGGACACGTCATATATTGAGCGTTTTATAGAGAAAGATTTCCATGACTGGAAAGATAACTGGGCAGATTCCAGAACATTGCTGGTAAAAGGCTGCAGGCAAGTGGGAAAGACAACGTCGGTAAGGCATTTCGCGGCGGAAAACTACAAATATGTGATTTATGTGGATGTGCGTTCGGAAACAGATCTCTCTATACTGGAATCTGCAAGTGAATCAAATGTTGTTGAACGATTGACTGCATTTTGTGAAGCACATTCGGAAATGCATGCATTTATCAACTCCCCGGATACGGTATTGATTTTGGACGAAGTACAGGAGAGTAAGGCGATTTATGAGAGAATTCGTACGTTTAACAGAAGCCTCAATTGTCATGTTATTTTTACTGGAAGTAACCTGAAACTGGCACAGGATTATTTTCAACCCGCGGGGGATTGTTTTGCTATTTATGCCGTAAATATCAGATTGATGCTTCTGCAGTGTTGGGGATTGCTGCGGAAACATTTGTGTTTAAGCAACTTTATGAGATGCATTTCATCGCGCAATTTTATGGGGACCGGCCGGCTTTTGCGGTAAAAAATCAGTATGAACTGGATTTTATTGTTACTTCTAAAATCGATCGGCAAACCTATGGGATTGAAGTGAAAGCAGGAAATAATACAGCGATATCTTTAAAAAAATGTTACAGACGAAAGATATTGCTTTCGCAATTCTGGCGAAAGGGGATGCAAAGGTTGGAGAAAAAGAAAAGATATATACACTTCCAATCTTTTTAGTCTCTAAATTTACTTTTGATAAAGGAAAAGCTGTGAAAGAAGACGAACCAAAGCGTATGGATTTCTTTAAGTAAAATATTTGCATGGGTTGACATTTGAACGAAAGAGGTATAAAAATGAAAAGTTTATGGAAAAAAGTGATTTGTGCAATGCTTGCAGTCGGCATGCTGGCACAGTGTCCGCAGCAGATCTATGCGGAAGAAAATGGAAATACGGTAACTGTAACGGATCCTTCGGATGCCGGCGTGAATGACACGAATTCTGACGATGTAGTACAGCAACCAGATGATACACAACAACCGGATGATACACAACAACCGGACGATACTCAGCAGCCGGACGATACACAACAGCCAGATGATACGCAACCGGAAAAACTTCCAAAACCATCTGCTGTGAAGAAGCTGCATACGACCAAACAGGGAAAAACAAAGGTGTGCCTGGAATGGAAAAAGAGTGCAAATGCAACTTCCTATTTGATATACAGAAGGACAAGTGGTGGCGCGTATAGAAAGCTTGCGGAGAGCAAAAAGACAGCATATACAGATAAAACTCTGACTGCCGGAAAAACTTATACATATAAAATTATTGCAGCAAATGCGCAGAAAAAATCCAAAGCGGTAACAATAACATTTTCCAATATAAAAGCAGTGCAGATTCACACACAGAAATATACCTATGCACAAATGAAAAAAGATATAAAAGAACTGGAGAGTATGTATAGCGATTATTGTGAAGCAACAGTGATTGGGAAGAGCGTACAGGGAAGAAATATTTATGATGTGGCAATTGGAAATCCGGATGCGGATCAGTCACTTTTGGTCGTAAGTACATTACATGCACGTGAGTATATCTGTTCCGCTGTTATGATGAAAGAAATCGAGTATTATTTGGAAAATTATAATGGCTCGATTGGAAATATGACACCAACTAATACTCTGAAAAATATGCAGATTCATTATATTGTCATGGCAAATCCAGATGGAGTGACAATTTCACAGACGAAACATGCGACATGGAAATCCAATGGAAGAGGAGTGGATCTGAACCGGAATTTTCCAACAAAGAAATTTGTTGCCGGAGGAAAGCCGGGAGCACAGAGCTATTCTGGGAAAAAAGCGTTAAGTGAACCGGAAACATATGCTGTGGCAAAACGCACGAAAGAATTGATGCATAAGCAGAATTTGACCGGTGTGGTGAACTATCATGCAATGGGAAGAATTATTTTTGGTGATTGTTCCAGAAAATCGATTCAGAAGGATACGAAAACCATGTATGATATTGCAAAAAAAGAGACCGGTTATCAGAAAGCGTACTCTTCTGGAGGAGGACGTTCCTGGGGCGGACAGTATCGCGAGTATGTCATGTATATGCTGAATGTTCCTTCCATCACAATCGAGATTGGAAGTTCGGTAGCACCGTGTCCGTTGTGGCAGTATGAAACAGAGTTTCAGAAAAACAAATATGTAGTTCTTAAAATTGCAAGGGCGCTAAAGGATTAATCGCTGACAGGAAATGAATTTATAGAAAGAAAAGGGACAGTTTCAAAGAAATTTGAAATTGTCCCTTTTTTTATGCTATACTTATAAGAACTGAATGAAGAATCGGTTGATGAAAAAACAAGGAGAAAGACGGAATTATGGATTACAACATTAATTTCCCACATTTGCATATTTATCTGGATCATGTGGGAAAGAACATTATGATTGGAAATTTTTCTATTGCATATTATGGAATTGTGATTGCCATTGGGATGCTGGCGGGACTTGGCATTGCATGCTGGATGGCAAAGCGGACCGGACAGAGTTCTGACACTTACTTTGATCTGGCACTGGTGGCTATCGTGTGTTCTGTGATAGGAGCCCGTGTTTATTATGTGGTGTTCCGATGGGATTGGTATAAGGACAATCTGCTCAGTATTTTTAACCTGCGCCAGGGAGGTCTGGCGATTTATGGCGGGGTTATCGCTGCCATTATTACCACATTTATTTTTGCACGGGTCAAAAAGCTTTCGCCAGGCTTGCTTTTTGATACCGCAGGATTGGGACTGGTGCTTGGACAGATTATTGGCCGTTGGGGCAATTTCTTTAACAGAGAAGCGTTTGGCGGATATACAGACGGGCTTTTTGCCATGCAGCTTCCATTGTCTGCAGTGCGTAATTCGGATGTGACACAGGAACTTCTGGAGCATGTGGTAAAAGTGGACGGAATTTCCTATATTCAGGTATATCCGACTTTTATATTCGAATCCATGTGGAATCTTGTGTTGCTGATCTGTCTGATTCTGTTTACAAAACACAAAAAGTTTGATGGTGAAGTATTTTTGCTGTATCTGGCAGGTTATGGCATCGGACGATTCTGGATAGAATCCCTTCGAACGGATCAGTTGTTGCTTCCGGGGATTGGATATCCAGTTTCCATGGCACTTGCAGCCATACTTGTGGTGGTTTCTATTGCATGGATCATCATCTGGCATGTAAGGAACGGTCGAAAACAGGAACAGGTGGAGCAGAGTGGGGAAAAGTAGTTTCTTTTCTGCATAAAATTTAATAAAACTGCATAGAGGATATGGGAAAGTATCTGCAACATCCCTTTTTTTCAGAAAATGAAAGGAAGATGGGTGCTGCAGGTGCTTTTTTATTATCCGAAAGTTTGAAAAAACCTTGAAAAAACCTTGATTCGCACCTATTTTTGGAGTATTATGGTTACATGGTGGTGGAAAGTGGAGAGAAAAAACCATAGAGTGGTGCAAAGTGGTAGATAGTACATGAAAATGATATGACGTCTGCACCATACAGAAACGACTGGTTTCTGGTAGAAATGAAGCAGAAGGGCAGGTGAGTGTGTCATGTTCATGGGTGAATATAATCATTCCGTCGATGCAAAGGGCAGAATGATCGTTCCGTCAAAGTTCAGAGAACAGCTTGGAAACGAATTTGTAGTGACCAAGGGACTGGATGGATGTTTATTCGCATATTCCCATGAAGAATGGCAGCGCATTGAAGACAGTCTGAGAGAAAAACCACTTACCTCCAAGGATGCAAGAAAGTTTATGAGATTCTTTTTTGCAGGAGCAGCAAACTGCGAACTGGACAAGCAGGGAAGAATTCTTCTTCCGGCGAATCTGAGAGAGTACGCAGGAATTGATAAAGAAGTCGTATCCGTCGGCGTATTCAGCCGCGTGGAAATCTGGAGCAAAGACAGATATCTGGAGAACAGCGACTTTGATGATATGGATGAAATTGCAGAACATATGGCAGAATTAGGAATTGGAATCTAGGGAGGCGACATGGAATTCAAACATTATTCGGTTTTACTGAATGAAACAATTGAACAATTGCATATCAAACCGGATGGAATCTATGTAGATGGAACTCTCGGCGGTGGAGGACATTCCCTTGAAATCTGCAAAAGACTTACGACAGGACGTCTGATTGGAATCGACCAGGATGCAGATGCGATTGCAGCAGCATCGGAGCGTTTGAAAGAGTATCAGGATAAAGTCACCATTGTTCGAAGCAATTATGCACAGATGACAAGCGTATTGCAGGATCTGGGGATAGAAAAAGTGGATGGAATCGTACTGGATCTTGGCGTATCATCGTTCCAGCTGGATACACCGGAACGTGGATTTACCTACCGGAGCGAAGATGCCCCGCTTGATATGCGTATGGATAAGCGACAGAAACTTACCGCAAGAGATATTGCCAATGATTACAGTGAAATGGAACTTTTCCGTATTATTCATGATTATGGAGAGGACCGGTTCGCGAAGAACATTGCCAAGCATATCGTAAATGCAAGAAAAGAGAAAACAATCGAGACGACAGGTGAACTCAACGCAATCATTAAAGCGGCGATACCTATGAAGGTGCAGGTGACGGGGGGACATCCTTCCAAGCGCACCTATCAGGCAATCCGCATTGAATTAAATCATGAGCTGGATGTGTTACGGGACAACCTGGATTCGATGATCGATATATTAAATGATGAAGGAAGACTTTGCATTATCACATTCCATTCACTGGAAGATCGGATTGTTAAGTCAAATTTTAAGAAGAACGAAAACCCTTGTACATGCCCGAGCAATTTCCCGGTATGCGTATGTGGGAAGAAATCAAAAGGGAAAGTGGTAACAAGAAAACCAATTTTACCTTCGGAGCAGGAGTTAGAGGAAAACAGTCGTTCAAAAAGCGCGAAGTTACGTGTGTTTGAGCGTATCGAACAGTAAAAGAAAGAGCAGGGAAGCAATATGACTAAAAATTATTACATACATGGAAATACGGTACGTGAATTAGAAGCACCAGTGCGTCAGAATCGTTTGACACGCGAGGAAATCGAACAGGCAAAGAGACGTAAAAATCGTAGAAATGCTGCGAGAAGAAACAGACAGCGCGCTATGGAAATGAGCCGTGGATATGTGGCTTTCTTATCCGTATGTGTTGCAATCATTGCGATATCTGCGGTCGCATTTGTAAAATTACAGTCACAGGTAACATACCGCATGAACAATATTGCATCTTTACAGAGCGAAGTAAATGATCTTCGTGCAGATAACGATGCCAGATACAAGAGCATCACTACTTCAGTTGATCTGAATGAAGTGAAGAAGAAGGCAATCAAAGAATTGGGAATGTCTTATCCAAAAGAAAAGCAGGTGGTATATTATTCCATTGAAAATAACAACTATATGGATCAGTACAGTGACATTCCAGAACAGTAGGAGAACATTGTGGCAAGAAGAAGGAGACCGGTTCAAAAATTTAACCGGAAAATGAGAACCAAGCTTCTGGTGCTTTTTATATTTATTATGGCAGGATTGTGTGTCATGATCGGGAGATTGATGTACATCGAATACACCAGTGGCGATAAATATGAGAAAAAAGTATTATCCATGCAGTCATATGATAGCAAAACCATTCCGTACCAGAGAGGAGATATTGTGGATAGCTCCGGCACGGTACTCGCTACCAGTGTGGCTGTTTATAACGTTATTCTAGACTGCTCACAGATGACATACAAGGAGGAGTATGTTAAACCTACCATTGATGCACTTGAGGAGTGCTTCCCTGAATTAAAGAGGGAAGATCTTGAATCCTATGCAAAGGAAAAAAAGGACAATAAGTACATTGTGCTGGCAAAGAAGCTTCCATATGAAGAAATTCAGAAATTCGTTGAGATGCAGGATGCGGTAGATGACAAGAAAAAGAAAATTAACCCAAATATCAAGGGTGTCTGGTTTGAAAAAGAATATCAGAGAACCTATCCATATAACAGTCTTGCAGCATCTGTGATCGGATTTACTTCATCCGGTAATGTGGGTACAACAGGACTTGAGAATTACTATGATGATGTATTAAACGGTGTGAATGGAAGAGAGTATGGTTATCTGAACTCTGACAGCAATTTTGAAAAAACGGTCATTCCGGCGCAGGATGGAAGTACACTGGTTACATCCATCGATTCCAATATACAATCAATTGTAGAGAATAAAATTAAAAAGTTTAATGAGGCTTATACAGACAACTATAAGGTAGGAGATGGAAGCAAGACGACCGCCGTGATTGTTATGAATCCGCAAAACGGGGAAATTCTTGCGATGGCGGATTATCCGACATTTAATCTGAACAAGCCGAGAGACTTGAGTGATCTCTACACAGAGGAAGAAATCAGCAAAATATCAGATGATGACCAGCTCGACGTACTCAATGGTCTGTGGCAGAATTATTGTGTGACCGCTACGTATGAGCCGGGATCGGTACAGAAACCGTTTACGGTTGCTGCCGGATTAGAGACTGGAACGATCAATGATAATATGACCTTTCTGTGTGATGGTGGAGAACAGTTTGACCGTTGGGTCAGCTGTGTTAACCGTAATGGACATGGTATTGAGACGGTTCGTAAAGCATTGATGGATTCCTGTAATGATGCGTTGATGCAGATGTCATATAAGATAGGAAAGAAAAATTTCCTCGAGTATCAGTCGATTTTCGGCTTTGGCCAGAAGACAGGAATTGATCTGCCGGGCGAGACAAATACATCTTCCTTAATATTTAATCTGGATAATATAAAACCGATTGACCTTGCTACAAATGCGTTTGGACAGAACTACAACTGTACAATGATTCAGATGGCCAGTGGTTTCAGCTCGCTGATCAATGGTGGAACTTATTATCAGCCACATGTAGTGACAAAGATTACAGACAGTTCAGAAAATACAATTTCTACAATTGAACCGAAAGTGGTAAAACAGACAATTTCACAGAGCACAAGTGATCAAATCAAAGATTATCTGTATGATGTTGTTTCAAAAGGAACTGCAGGAACAGCAAAAGTAGATGGATATTCCATGGGTGGAAAGACAGGTACTGCCCAGAAACTACCGCGTAAAGACAGAAAATATCTGGTATCCTTCATGGGATTTGCGCCGGTGGAAAATCCACAGCTTTTGATTTACTGTATTGTGGATGAGCCGAATGTGGCAGATCAGGCACACAGTTATTTTGCACAGGATATCTGTCGTGAAATTTTGGAAGAGGTACTTCCGTATATGAACATTTATTCGGATGAAAAGAAGACAGGAAAGAACAAAGGTCTTGGTATTACTGGTGTAAAAACACAGTATACAAATCATCATCCAGGTAAAAAAGAGAATGACAACTAAAGATAAGCAGGTTTTAAGGCGGATGTTCTAGCAGCATCCGCCGATTCATATACTTTAGGAAAGAGCGATAGTGGCGGATTTTTCGATGCAGTGGAATAAAACCTATCACCGCAAGAAAATTTGTGTATTTTTCTTTTGTGTTCTTGTCTGTGCAGTGATTCTGCTTGGCCGATTGGTATATCTTATGATATTTCGCGGAGATTATTACTCGAAACTTGCAACAGATCTGCAACAGAGAGAACGACAGATCAAAGCCGCCAGAGGAAAAATACTCGACCGAAACGGTGCTGTACTGGCGGGAAATAAATCGGTATGTACCATATCTGTAATTCATAATCAGATAGAAGAACCGGAAAAAGTCATACAGATGCTTTGTAAAGAATTGGGAATATCCGAAGAAAAAGTAAGAAAACGTGTGGAAAAGCGCTCGTCGATCGAACGAATCAAAAGCAATGTGGACAAGGAAACGGGAAACCGGATACTTGCCTATGGATTTGCTGGGGTAAAAGTCGATGAAGATTATAAAAGAGAGTATCCATTTGATGAGCTTGGTTCAAAGGTGCTTGGATTTACCGGTGGAGATAATCAGGGGATTATCGGGTTAGAAACCGTGTATGATGAGGAGCTTCAGGGAACTGCTGGAACCATACTTACAACGACCGATGCCAGAGGGGTGGAAGTCGACAATATTGGAGAGGAGCGCGTGGAACCGATAGCCGGGAACAATCTTCGGCTGACCATGGATGCCAATATACAGAAATTTGCCGAGCAGGCAGCACAGAAGGCTTTTATCCAAAAAGAAGCCGATTCGGTGAGTATACTTGTTATGAATCCACAGAATGGCGAGATGCTTGCTATGGTGGACTATCCGGAGTTTAATTTAAATGAGCCTTTTACTTTGACGGAGACATATGCAGATAAAGGAAATGACGAACAGGATGCCTTAAATCAGATGTGGAGAAATCATTGTATCAATGACACGTATGAGCCGGGATCAACGTTTAAAATTATTACGGCTTCGGCTGCATTAGAGGAACATGTCGTATCATTGGAAGACCGGTTTCACTGTCCGGGATATATTGTGGTGGAGGATCGCAGAATCCGTTGCCATAAAACGACCGGACACGGCGCGGAAAGCTTTGTGGAAGGAATCGAAAATTCTTGCAATCCGGTGTTTATCAATGTCGGACTGAGGATTGGAGCAAATCGTTTTTATGACTATTTTAAACAGTTTGGATTATTGCAGAAAACAAATATTGACCTGCCGGGTGAGGCGGCGACTATTATGCATAAGAGGGAGGACATTGGTCTGGTGGAACTGGCAACGGTGTCTTTCGGACAGTCGTTTCAGATTACACCGATTCAGCTTGCAACCACGGTCGCGTCCATTATCAACGGTGGCAACCGTGTGACACCACATTTTGGCATGCAGGTGGAAAAAGCAGACGGCACATGTGTCAAAAAGATGGAATATGAACCACAGACAGGAATCTGCAGTCCGGATACATCTGAAAAAATGCGTTTCCTGCTGGAGAAGGTTGTGTCAGAAGGTGGAGGAAACAAGGCATATATCGAGGGATATTCGATCGGAGGAAAGACGGCAACCTCGCAGACACTGCCGCGATCGGCGAACAAATATATTTCGTCCTTTCTCGGATTTGCACCGGCGGATGATCCGCAGGTTTTAGTGCTTGTAATCATAAGAAATCCTTCCGGTGTATATTATGGAGGAACAATCGCTGCGCCTGTGGCAAAGGAAATATTTGAAAACATCCTGCCTTACCTTGAATTACAATAGAGAATAACGTATACTTAATGCAGTTTGTTTTTTAACGAAGACATTAAGATGGAGGTTAAGAAGTATGAAGATAGAAGAACAGAAAGTTCTTGTTGTGGGAACCGGAATCAGCGGAATCGCTGCAGCAGAGCTTTTACAGAGTAAAAATGTAGATACCGTTTTATTTGACGGAAACAAGGAACTCGATTTGAATAAATTTTATGAGAAGGCACCTAAGTTAAAGGATATGCCAATCATTCTCGGAGAGTTGACTGAGGAGCAGATGCACGAGTTTGGTGTGGCTGTATTAAGTCCTGGAGTTCCTACGGATCTGCCAATGGTAGAGCGCTTGCGCGCACAGAATGTGGCAATCTGGGGAGAAATTGAACTTGCATATTATTTTGGCAAAGGACGTCTGATTGCCATCACCGGAACAAATGGAAAGACAACGACAACGGCTTTGACAGGGGCAATTATGAAAAATTACTATAAGGATGTCCGCATTGTTGGAAATATCGGTATTCCTTATACTTCTGAAGCTGCGACAATGACTGACGATACGGTTACAGTTGCGGAAATCAGCAGTTTCCAGTTAGAGACCATTCATGATTTTTGTCCGGAAGTCTCTGCTATTTTAAATATTACAGAGGATCATTTGAATCGTCATCATACGATGGAATGTTATATCAAGACAAAAGAAGACATTACCAGAAACCAGACAAAGGATCAGGTATGTGTATTAAATTATGAGGATGAAGTGCTTCGCAGCTTTGGTGAGAGCGCACCGGCAAAGGTTGTATATTTCAGCAGTCACAGAAAATTGGACAATGGATTCTATCTTGAGGGTGAGGACATATACTATGCGGTAGACGGACAGAGTACCCATGTCATTAATGTCAACGAACTGAATCTTCTTGGAAGACATAACTATGAAAATGTTATGGCGGCATGTGCAATAAGTGTGAATTTCGGTGTACCTATGGACAAAATTGTAGAAGTTCTTAAGACATTCCAAGCAGTAGAGCATCGTATCGAGTATGTGACCGAGAAACGTGGCGTAAAGTTTTATAATGATTCCAAGGGAACGAACCCGGATGCAGCTATTCAGGGAATTCGTGCAATGAACCGTCCGACATTTTTGATTGGTGGTGGATATGATAAACAGTCCGAGTATGATGAGTGGATTGAGGCTTTTGATGGCAAAGTGAAAAAACTTGTATTGATCGGTCAGACAGCAGAAAAAATCGAAAACTGTGCACACAGACATGGATTTATGGATACTGTGCGAAAAGATACTTTTGAGGAAGCAATCCAGTACTGCTATGACAATGCAAAGTCCGGCGATGCCGTATTATTGTCACCGGCGTGTGCAAGCTGGGGAATGTTCCCGAACTATGAGGAACGTGGAAGAATTTTCAAAGAATATGTTCGCAATTTAGAGGAGTAGAGATTCGTGGCAAGACGACGGAAGGATGGAAAGAAAGCAACTGCATATTTTGATTACAACCTGCTGTTTATTCTGATATTTCTGCTGTGCTTTGGACTGGTAATGTTGTATAGTTCCAGTTCTTATACATCGGCAAATCTGTATGACGACAGTGCGCACTATCTCAAGTTACAGTTTCGTAACATATTGGTTGGTGTGATCCCAATGTATTTTTTCGCAAAGATCGATTATCATTTTTGGAAAAAGTTTGGCTTTTTTGCATATTTTTGCTCGTTTGCTTTGTGCGTACTCGTAATGTTTCCGATTCCGGGACTGACAAGATCTTCACACGGACAGTCGAGATGGTTGAATCTTGGACCTTTGAGTTTTCAGCCTTCGGAGCTTGCAAAGCTTGCGGTGATCATATTCCTTGCCATGCTGATCGAACGTATTCCAAAGAAACTTGGAAATTTCTCCAGTATTATAAAGGTAATGGTAATCATGTTTCCGCTTTTGGCAGTTATTGCTTACAGCAATTTGAGTACTGCGGTCATTGTCTTTGGTATTGCGGTATGTATGCTGTTTGTAGCAAGCCCGAAGTATAAACAGTTCGTTGTTGTAGGTGTAGCAGGTGTTTCCTTTGTTGTGGCATTTATTATGCTTGCTTCTTACCGAAGTGGTCGCGTGCAGGCGTGGCTGCATCCAGAGACCGCGGGGGATGACGGTTATCAGACGTTGCAGGGACTGTATGCAATTGGTTCTGGCAAACTGTTTGGTAAAGGACTGGGCGAAAGTCTGCAGAAGATGGGAAATGTGCCGGAGTCACAGAATGATATGATTTTTACGATTATCTGTGAAGAGCTGGGTCTGTTTGGGGCTATCTGTGTCATTCTTTTGTATGTGCTTTTACTATGGAGAATGATGGTTATCGCCAATAACGCAAAGGATCTGTATGGTGCGCTTCTTGTGACTGGTATTATGTCGCATATTGCTATTCAAGTAATTTTGAACATTGCAGTTGTTACCAATACGATACCAAATACCGGTGTTATTCTTCCGTTTATCAGTTACGGAGGTACTTCGCTCGTGTTCCTGATGGCGGAGATGGGACTGGCGCTGAGTGTTTCGAAGGGAATCCGGTTGGAATCCATAGAGTAGGAAAATGATGATATATGATTAGAGAAGAACGAAGAAAAAAGCGGAAAAAGAAAAATATATTATCGATCATACTGGGCATTCTCATTATATTGGCATTGGCGGCAGTCATTGTGGTCAGTGTATTTAAGGTCAAGGATGTCGAGGTAGAAGGCAATCAGCTATATGATTCTAAAGTAATCGAGAAAGCTGTGTTAAATGACGATTATTCCTGGAATTCTCTTTATGTATTTGTAAAGTACAAATTTGTGGCAACGAAAAAGATTCCATTTATTGATACCATGGAGATTTCGTTGAAAAATCCACAGACGTTACATATTAAAGTATATGAAAAGGGCATCATGGGTTATTTATACATTCCTTCCATCAACGAGAATGCGTATTTTGACAAGGATGGATTCGTGGTGGAAACATCCTCGAAAGTGATTGACGGAACCCCACAGATTCTTGGAATTGACTGTAATAAGGTTGTACTGTATGAAAAACTGCCAATCGGGTCCACACAATTGCGTGAAATCCTAACGTTGACACAATCGCTGAAGCGTAATTCCCTGATTCCGGATTCCATTACTTATGGTGGGATAAATGAGCCGGAACTTGCATATGGGGACATCAAAGTCCAGATGGGGGATTTGAATCTGCTCACACAGAAAGTGGAGCGTCTGGCAAAGATTAAACCGAAACTTCAGGGAATGAAAGGAACACTACATTTAGAAAATTGGACGGAAGAGACAACAAATATAGTGTTTGACCAGAAAACGGAAGCAAAAAAAGCTTCAAAGAATTCAAACAAAGAATAAATGTAAAAAATCACAAATTTTTGTTGATTATTTTGTTGAAAAAATATATTATAGTCTATATGGGTGTGCATGAAACATTGAAATGTTTCACGGCAGCCGGTTTTATAGAAGATAGTTTCGCAGATAGTACATCGGAAATCCGTAAGACTATCGTTCGTCAGCGGACAGGCTGGCAATAGATTAAAATTTATAGGTTAAAGAAAGAGGAGGAAGAACCATGCTGGAGATTCGGACAACAGAGGCAGATGCTAGTGCCAAAATAATTGTAATTGGTGTAGGTGGTGCCGGAAACAATGCTGTTAACCGCATGATTGACGAAAATATAGGTGGAGTAGAGTTTATCGGTGTAAACACAGATAAGCAGGCATTACAGTTGTGCAAAGCTCCAACATTAATTCAAATCGGTGAGAAACTTACCAAGGGACTTGGTGCAGGAGCTCAGCCGGAGATCGGCGAGAAAGCTGCTGAAGAAAGTGCAGAAGAATTATCCGCAGCTGTCAAAGGTGCAGATATGGTATTTGTTACCTGTGGTATGGGAGGCGGTACGGGTACAGGTGCAGCCCCGGTTGTTGCAAAGATTGCCAAGGAGCAGGGAATCCTGACGGTAGGAGTTGTGACAAAGCCATTCAAATTTGAAGCAAAGAAGCGTATGATCAATGCGGTATCCGGTATTGAAAAATTAAAAGAAAGTGTTGACACGCTCATCGTTATTCCAAACGATAAACTTCTTGAAATCGTAGACAGACGTACTTCTATGCCGGATGCATTAAAGAAGGCAGATGAGGTATTACAGCAGGCAGTACAGGGAATTACAGACTTGATTAATCTGCCGGCATTGATTAACCTTGATTTCGCAGACGTTCAGACAGTTATGAAAGATAAGGGACTGGCACATATTGGAATTGGTAGTGCAAAGGGTGATGAGAAGGCAATCGAGGCTGTTAAGCTTGCCGTTGCATCGCCACTTCTTGAGACAACCATCAATGGTGCAACACATGTCATTATCAATATTTCTGGAGACATTTCTCTTATGGATGCTAATGATGCTGCAAGCTATGTGCAGGATCTTGCGGGAGAGGACGCAAATATCATCTTCGGCGCGAAGTTTGATGAGACTATGACAGATGAAGCAACAATCACAGTTATCGCAACCGGATTAGAGAGTCCTATGAAGACTGTAGCAGCTCCAGGCGGTGTTAGTTCCCGTATGGTATATCCGAACCAGACAGTAAACCGTCAGCCGGCTGCTTCCGGAATTGTGAATCGTGCAGCTTCTACAAACGGTTATGTAGGAACAGGAGTAACAAATAATGCTTCTGTGCAGAGAAATTCAATCCCTGTAACACCTAGACCTGCAACCAGACAGACAACACCTACTTATACCGGCATTCAGAGACCAAAGCAGCCGGAGAGCAGTGTTAAGCCAGTGGAAATCAATATTCCTGATTTCTTGAAAAATTCAAAAAGATAATTAATTTGTCGAAGAAGGAAAATAATTTTTAAATTAAAACCTCCTGTTTTTGCCAAATTATAGAGAAGAGATTTTCTATAATAACGGTAGAGACAGGAGGTGTTTTTTATATATGCATTCTATATTGACGTATTCATAGAACAGAATTTTTTGATGAATCTTTTGGTTTTGTCGATGACAAGCAAATTATGCAAAAGTGCAGTCAGACACAAATATCTCAGAATAGTGGTTTCTTCTGGAATTGGAGCATTTCTTGCGGCAGTGTTATTGTTAATAAGGGCATATTGGCTGAGTGTATTTTGCACAGCTGTCATTGTAGTGCCATTGATGCTATTTTTTGCGTTTGGAAAATGCAGTAAAAAGCAGTTTGTCCTGCGGATACTGATTAGTTGGTTCAGCATCCTTCTATTGAATGGAATCGTGACCGCTTTTTCCAACTTTACGGGCATACGGGGAATGACCTGGTATGTGGCAGCGGTGACCATTGTAATCGGGCATGCTCTGGTGAAAGTTTGGCTGTGCAACGTGCAACAACAAAGAAATCTTTATGAAGTGAAATTAAAAAATGATGGGAAAGAAGTCTGTTGTGTTGGATTGTACGATTCTGGGAATCGTTTACAGATGCCTGTCTCGAGAGAACCGGTACATATTGTGAGCATGAAGATTTTTGAACAGTTGAAAAGAAAGAAGAGCAGGATCACAGAGATTCCGTTTCAGGCACTGGGGACAACTGAAGGATGGATACCTGTTACCAAAATTGAATCGATGGAATTGCAGCATAATCAGTCACAGAGTACATACAAAAATGTGTGGATAGGATGTGCAGATGCTGCATTGCTGCAGGGAAAGTCATATCAGATGATTCTGCATTCTTCCACGCACAATGAAAGTTCGTGAAAGGAAAAGAAATGATGGATGTAAAACAGTTACTGAAGACTACAATCGGAAAAATTCGCATGTTATTTACAGAAGAAGAAATTTTTTATATTGGTGGTTCGGATGTTTTGCCTCCGCCGCTGGAAAAGGAACAGGAACAGAAATGTCTGGTAGCGCTTTCTGATCTGACAACAAAGAAAAAAGATTATTCAAAGGAAGATGCAAGAAAAATGCTGATTGAACATAATCTGCGGCTAGTAGTATATCTGGCAAAAAAGTTTGAAAATACAGGAATCTGTGTGGAAGATCTGATTTCGATTGGAACAATTGGACTGATTAAAGGAATCAATACCTTTAATCCAGAAAAGAAAATTAAACTGGCAACCTACGCATCAAGATGCATAGAAAATGAAATTCTTATGTATTTGCGCAGAAATAACAAAATAAAAATGGAAGTTTCCATTGATGAACCACTGAATGTGGATTGGGATGGAAATGAGCTTTTGTTGTCAGATATTCTAGGTACGGAAGAAGATATTATATACAGGGACATGGAAAACGAAGCAGAGATAAGACTATTGCGGGATGCTGTGGAAAAGCTTGACCCAAGAGAAAAAGAAATTATTTGTCTGCGGTATGGAATCAACCGAAAGGATGGAAAAGAGATGACACAGAAAGAAGTAGCTGACTTGCTTGGTATCTCGCAATCGTACATATCTCGTCTGGAAAAAAAGATTATGATACGGTTAAAAAAAGAAATTCAGAAAAATTAGAATGTTTTCAGAAAACAGTTGGGGTTTGTGGAAAATGTATGATATAATAAAGCCATGACAGAAAGGGGTGGCTTTTATGGTATTGCAATTTTTGGGGGCTGATCGTGAAGTGACCGGCAGCTGCCACTATGTAAAGTTTGGGGATAAGCATTTTCTTGTAGATTGTGGTATGGAGCAGGGACCGGATCTGTATGTGAATCAGGAGATTCCGGTGAATGCAGCGACGATTGATTATGTGTTTGTCACACATGCACATATTGATCATTCCGGTTTATTACCGCTTTTATACAATCATGGGTTTCGAGGAACAGTTTTTGCAACGAAAGCAACTTGTGAACTCTGCAATATTATGCTGAAAGATTCGGCTCACATTCAGGAATTTGAGGCAGAGTGGAGAAATCGTAAGGCACGCCGTGCAGGCAAGCCGGAAGTGACACCAATGTATAACATGGAAGATGCGCAGGGAGTTTTGGAACATTTCGTGGAATGTTCCTATCATGAGAAGGTTGAGATCTGTGAGGGACTTACCGTTCGCTTTATTGATGCCGGACATCTGCTTGGATCTTCCTCCATTGAGATGTGGGTAACGGAAGAAGGAGAGAGTAGAAAACTGGTCTTTTCCGGCGATATCGGAAATGGAAACCGGCCATTGATCAAAGATCCGGAATACATTCATGATGCGGATTATGTCATTATGGAATCGACTTATGGCAATCGGAATCATGATACACCACCAGATTATGCAGTTGAACTTGCGAAAGTAATCAATGCGACATTTACAAAGGGAGGTAATCTGGTCATTCCGGCATTTTCCGTTGGACGTACACAGGAAATGCTCTATTATATGCGTCGGATCAAAACAGAAAATCTGTTGCCGGAGTATCAGAATTTTGAGGTATATATTGATAGTCCGCTTGCAGTGGAGGCGACAAATATCTTTCACAAAAATGTGGCAGAATGTTTTGATGAGGATGCATTAGAACTTATTCAGTCCGGCGTCAATCCGATTCAGTTTGATGGATTGAAAGTTGCGGTAACGAGTGATGAATCCAAAATGATTAATGTCAGTGCAAAGTCGAAAGTCATTATTTCCGCATCAGGAATGTGTGAAGCTGGTCGTATCCGCCATCATTTAAAACACAATTTGTGGCGTTCGGATTCCACAATTCTTTTTGTGGGTTATCAGGTGCCGGGGACATTGGGACATTCCTTACTCAACGGTGTCAAGAAAGTAAAACTGTTTGGTGAAGAAATCGAAGTAAAAGCAAATATTGTAAATCTTCCAGGTATCAGTGGACACGCGGACAGAGAACATCTTACGAAATGGATTTCTGCTTTTTCTGAGAATCCGCCGAAGAAAGTATTTATCGTACATGGTGAGGAAAGCACCGCTGTCGAATTTGCAGAACATGTTAAAAATGATGTTGGATTTGATGCGACAGCACCATATAGCGGGGATGCATATGATCTGCTTACCGGTGAGCAGATTGCACAGGGAAGCCGCGAGTATGTGGAGAAGAAGAAAGTATACCGTGCAAGTTCAAGTGTATTTGACCGCCTTGTGATTGCAGGAGAGCGTTTGGTTGCAGTTATCCGCAAGTGTCAGGGGATGGCAAACAAAGATCTTGCAAAATTTGCAGATCAGATCAATGCATTGTGTGACAAGTGGGATCGCTAGCATAAAATATACAGAAGCATAAAAACAGAGGGCTAACGTTCGCCCTCTGTTTTCAAATACTGATACATGCTTTTTAA
>ERZ1034713.336-NODE-336-length-29570-cov-6.392648_pt1 | contig 29570 bp, 19 predicted proteins | sample MGYA00520692_ERZ1034713 | MGnify/ENA primary metagenome ERZ1034713 (study PRJEB33766, sample SAMN09781717) | gut metagenome | biome: gut microbiome | host: Homo sapiens | place: Madagascar | study: EMG produced TPA metagenomics assembly of the PRJNA485056 data set... | reverse complement strand
ACTTTTTTATTTGTAAAAATATGGTTAATTGAAGAGTTTTAGCGCAAAATGTCAGTAACAGACTGACGTAATGTCAGCATCGGCGGCTGTCGGATTCGCGCAGCCGGAGTTTGGCACGCGATTTGTTTATCCGAGTGTGCCGCGTCCGGTAAGGGCACGGCAGAGAAAACTTGAATAATAACAAATAAAAATATAGAATCATGGGTAAAATCATTGGTATAGACTTAGGTACTACGAACTCCTGCGTGGCAGTTCTCGAGGGTAAAGACCCTGTGGTAATTCCTAATAGCGAAGGCCGCAACACAACGCCTTCAATCGTTGCTTTCGTCGATGGTGGCGAAAGAAAAGTAGGTGACCCTGCAAAGCGTCAGGCAATCACCAATCCGACTCGTACGGTGTTCTCCATCAAACGTTTTATGGGCGAATCCTACGATGCCGTGCAAAAAGAAATCGCACGTGTGCCATATAATGTGGTCAAAGGCGACAACAACACTCCGCGTGTCGACATCGACGGTCGCCAGTACACTCCGCAAGAAATCTCGGCTATGATTCTTCAGAAAATGAAGAAGACGGCAGAAGACTATCTCGGACAGACAGTGACCGACGCCGTAATCACCGTTCCGGCATACTTCAACGACTCTCAGCGTCAGGCAACTAAGGAAGCCGGCGAAATTGCAGGCTTGAACGTTCGCCGTATCGTGAACGAGCCTACAGCCGCAGCGTTGGCTTACGGTCTTGACAAGAGCCAGAGCGACCGCAAGATTGCGGTGTTCGACCTCGGTGGCGGTACGTTTGATATCTCAATTCTTGAGCTTGGCGACGGTGTGTTTGAAGTGAAATCGACCAACGGCGACACTCACCTTGGCGGTGACGACTTCGACCACAAGATTATCGACTGGCTGGCTGACGAGTTTAAAAACGACGAGGGTGTTGACCTCCGTCAGGACCCGATGGCTCTTCAGCGCTTGAAAGAGGCTGCTGAAAAAGCAAAAATCGAGCTTTCAAGCTCTACGTCGACAGAAATCAACCTGCCGTATATCATGCCGGTAAACGGTGTGCCTAAACACTTGGTAAAAACGCTTACCCGCGCTAAATTCGAGCAACTTTGCGACAGCCTTATCCAGGCAACCGTAGTTCCTTGCCAGCAGGCATTGAAGGATGCCGGACTGACTCCATCAGACATCGACGACGTGATTCTCGTGGGCGGTTCGACCCGTATCCCTGCCGTACAGGAAATCGTGCAGAAATTCTTCGGCAAAGCTCCGTCGAAGGGCGTTAACCCTGACGAGGTGGTAGCCGTAGGCGCTGCAATCCAGGGCGGTGTGCTCAGCGGTGACGTGAAAGACGTGCTTCTGCTTGACGTCGTTCCATTGTCTGTCGGCATCGAGACTCTCGGTGGCGTGATGACAAAACTTATCGAAGCCAACACAACGATACCAACGCGCAAGAGCGAGACATTCTCAACGGCAGCCGACAACCAGCCGTCAGTTGAAATCAACGTGCTCCAGGGCGAGCGTCCAATGGCGCGCGACGACAAATCGCTCGGACGTTTCCATCTTGATGGAATCGCACCGGCACCGCGTGGAATCCCTCAGATCGAGGTTACATTCGAAATCGATGCAAACGGCATCCTCAACGTGTCGGCAAAAGATAAAGCCACAGGCAAGGAGCAGAGCATCCGTATCGAGGCGTCAAGCGGCTTGAGCGACGAGGAAATCAAGCGTATGAAAGACGAGGCGGCAGCCAATGCGGCAGCCGATGCCAAAGAGAAAGAGCGCATCGACAAAGTAAACAAGGCCGACGCCGTAATCTTCCAGACCGAAAAGCAGTTGAAAGACCTCGGCGACAAGTTCCCTGCCGACAAGCGCGCAGCCGTAGAAACGGCGCTCAACGAGTTGAAGGAAGCGCACAAGGCTCAGAACATCGACGCAATCGACCCTGCAATCGATAAGCTTAACGCTGCCCTTCAGACAGCCGCTCAGGACATCTACAATGCCCAGCAGCAAGCCGGAGGCGCACAGCAGGGCGCAGGATTCGACCCTAACGCCGGAGCGCAGCAGGGCGGCAATGCCGGCAACAACGGCGACACCGTCCAAGATGCCGACTTCGAGGAGGTTAAGTAAAAAATCGATAAGCGATAGATAAATAAAATCCGTGTAACTCAAAAGGTTGCACGGATTTTTCTGTTTGTTATAACTTTTGGCGTTTTTGCGGCGAAGCACGATAAACAGCCGACTGACTTTTACAAAATTTGAACATTGCGGATGGTTTGGGTTTCAGGATTTGATAAATCTATTGTCTGCCTGAATTAATTCGAAGAAAGGTAAATCTCTGATGCCATCAATACGTGAACCAATCTTGCAGACGCTCTCAAAAAGTTTGGCCTTGTTGATAAAGTCGATATAGCGATCGGCATTTGGGTCACTTGCTCCAAATATGTTAGCTATCTCAGCCTTGCTAATAGAATTGACATGATGGATTACCCAACTGAGTATGAACTGCGAGTAGTCTTCCTTAGTTGTCTTGAAGTCACTTGCATTTTGCGTTGAAAGAATCATACCTACTCCAAACATCCGACCTTCACTGATAATGCTGCGGAATGAATTGAAGTCCTTCTTAAGGAACTGATGTGCTTCATCCACCATAATCATTGTTCGCAATTCACGGAAACCGTCTATTTGCATGCTGCTGCCTAACTGTCGCATTTCTGCATAGAACAAATCAAGAATTAAAGAGACGATAACTTTCTTCGTGTCATCAGGATAGAGGGTGAGGTCTATTACCCGAACGCTATTAAGCCACTCAAAAAGAGACACACAGTTGCTATTGTCAGTTGTGAATATGGTATAATCACGTAGTTTATCGAAAAGAGCGAAAGCCTTGTCGTTGGCATCGTAAGTTTCAAAATACTTCTCGATTACCTGCTCCATCGTAGGTGCAGGATTCTCCCACGAACTTGGTTCTTTAGTGATGCCTGCATCCTTGTATGTATCTATAATTACCTGCTTGATGTTACTCTGCTGCTTCAAACCAAGTCCGTAAGCTTTGGCAAAAGAATCGGCAATTCTGTCTGCGGTAATGGCAGGAAGGTTCATTCCCTCAACTTCATCGTTTACTACCAGTTTCAATGGGTTGAATGGATAATTGAATTTATAGCATGTGCCATCAACAGCATCCAAGAACTCTTTGTCCTTATAGTCACCCTTATAGTCAAATACTAGCATTCCCACAGGCTTGCCACCAACATTGTGAATACTTTCCTTTGAGAATTGCGCAATCACCGAACGAGCCAACTGAGTCTTACCAGTACCCATAGTACCGATAATGCCCATGTTCGGATGAGAAACAACACGTGTATTATTCACATCAAAGATTACAAGCTCATTTCCTATCTTTGAATGACCAATCAGAATCCTAATACCTGTTTCAGGTATAGGATCTTCTTCTGTTTCAACAGAAATATCTTTCGAAGGTTCTGCATTATGAGTATCAGAAGCAACTTCGTCGATTGCTAAAGGATTTGGCTTAATTGTTTTTTGCTCAACTGGTGCTTCAACTTCTGCTTGCTCAGAAGACGAAGGGGTAGTACCATCCTGTTTCTTCCAAAATTTCTTAACATCATCGCTAACAATAATAGGAGATGTGAGTAGCTGGTTGATTGAAGTGATATCGTCGTTACAGATACAAGCATTACACGTATCAAGCGAAACATTTATATGGCAGATTGGCAGTTTGTCATTCACCATGTCAACACTTGCGTCAGGTGCGCTTGAACCGACGAACGCAACTGTCGCGGCATATCCCATTTCTCGGCACTTCATCGTCTCGGAAAGGGTGTAATCAAGGTTCAGCAAACGGAATCTGCAGCTATTGATGAATTTATATTCTTCTTCCGGTATCAAACCATTAGCCCAAAGCTTATCAGCATTAGTCAAAATCTGAGACGCAAAGAATGTTCTGTAGACATCATTCACGAATCCGCCAACAACAAATAATGTTTCCTTTAGAACGTTATAGGTTTTTAGAACTTGCTCACTTGCTGTTTGCACGAATGAATTTCCAGCAGAAGCTTTAACCTCTACAGGATAGTAATATAACTTTATTTCATCATTTACTCTCTCTACACCAACCATCAATAGATCATCTGACATCTGTCCTTTGACGCCAAGTGACTTCTTAGAGAACAAAGAATCCTGCTCAAGACCGATATTTCCTGTTACTCTCAGAATCTCTTCCAAAGAGATGGGAATCCATGTCACGTTTTCGTTTCGAGACAAGAACTTCTTCATCATGATACAAGCAGAAACGATGCTCATCTTTTCACGAACTTGCACGTCTGTCTTGTTGATTATGCTCAGAAGCCAATCGCCATTCAAACTATTGAAGTAATTCATCATGGTTTGTCTGAACAGATCTTTCTGTCCAGTATCTGAAATACAACTATCATAGTAACCTGACAGCATGTTGTCATACTGCTTGGTTTGCTGGGTGACAGTTATGCTATCATACTTTGCATTAATTGTGTATTGGTCAGTATAATGAATCACATAAAGGTCTCTTTGACGATAGAAGAAATCTATGTCAACCTCAGGGCTGATGAAGGTAACCCAATTTGCTTTTTGATAGATAGACTGGAGCAAGATGTCATCCTTGAAGACATAAGTCTTGGCAAAGCAACTTGCAGGAGTATAGGCATTTGCCCAATAGTTCTTTTCGTTAGCATAAAGACTATTCATGTCAATGGCAACTTGGTAAATATCCCCGTATTTATCAAGATCAGACGGCATGCCTTCTGTGCCAAATCCGACTGTATATGTCTTTCCATCTTTATTGCTTGTAGATGGAATGGATATCAAGCCATTAAGAGACAATTCTGAGCGCAGAATTGATGTGGGAGACTTGGTGAATTCCAGTCCTGTCTCCATCTGATAGAAAGCAATATGGCAATATCCTATTTGGTTGCCACAAGCCTTGATGTCATGTTTATAAAAGTCAATCCTTGTGAAGAACTGACGGATTACCTGTAGAGGGCTTATATCTTTATTTCCCATATCAAGGGAAGTGTTAACCTTGTCAAGTTCCTTGCAAATCAGTTCCTCGGAATTCAGTCTGTTTAACTTCTCAAAGAAAGTTTCCTCCGATAGATTCTTCACATACTCATGAACCTCAATCCGTTGAATAGCCTCCTTAGATGATTTTATCTCACTTTTTACCCATTCAAAGAGCCCCTTCACAACATTAGTGTCATCATATATGCCAATTGTGCTGATGATAACAGGACTATCAGGTATCTGGAAAAGATATTTGAAGTGCTTTTTGAACTCTTGTATCTTTCCAAACACCATTTTAGTTGTAATATTGTAAGTTCTAACCTGCTGCGCGTTACTTGCAGTTTCATAGAACAACCATGTCTTTATGTCTTGTGTAAATTCGTCGCAGAATGGTTGCCTATTTACATTCTCGTAACAAATATAAGGCATAAGATAGAATGGAGAAACAAGCTTCAGAACCTTTGGGTTGTCAAACTGATCTCCCTTATATCTATTCTTAAACTCCATCATGTATGCTATCAATAGCGGATGGTATGGTGTAAGCTTTACTTTGTCGCCATCTTCGATGGTTCCAAGTTTTGTTAGCGAATATTGCTGTTCTGTTAATACCTTGCCTTGTTCGATGGTTGAGATGATCGTATGAATAGAATCAATATAGTCTTCATACAACTGATAAAGCTCATCGTCTATATAAGTAAGAGATGGCGCATAACCATTTCTGGTATAATAGTCATATATTGCGTCAATCTTCTCTTTGACCGAATTGGGAAGATTAATACAAACAGGTTCAAGAGCTGAAGAGAAGGCTGTTGTCATCATCTTCATGCAATAGATTTTTTCTGAAGCGAATTTTCTTTCGATTTCTATAAGTGAAAAGAATCTTCCATCTATGTTGTATTCATTCGAACCAATACGTCCTTTGTTGCCACTTGGGAAGGTCGTTGATTTGTTGGAAGCCCAAACTTCGCTAATAAGTTTTGGTGCTTTTACTGGCACAACTCGTTTCTCGTCAACTTCTATGCTGAAGAGAACTTTTTTTTGGTCAAACAGAATATTGAACTGAACCCCCTCGCTATATTCGTTCAGGTCAACCTTTACAGAATAATCGTCTTTCCATTCGATATCTCCTAAAGTGTCTGTATAGTCTATATTTGTCGAGCCTTTTCCAATAGTGATGATGTCAACATACTCAGGTGCCTTTATTTTAAGATTTGCTTTGGCAGAAATTGAGAAATATGGTTTGATGAACTCAAATGTGCCACGAGCAGCCTTAAGTCTGAGAAAATAGAAAGAAAACTTGTTATTATCCTTTCCAATATCACACTTAACAGGACGTTCACCAAGTTCCAATCTTAATGAAGAATTATTGAGGGCGAAGTTATAAGAAGTCTGGAGCAGACCTTTATATGTAAGCTCCTGAATTACACAACAATCATTAATAGATTTATTAAAATCTACTCTTACCTTTGTTGTTATGTTATCTGTATTATCGCATACTATAACATACACTTTCTTAGCCTTCTGATTATGAGAAGGCAAAGCGCTATGTACCAACTCTGCTGGATGTGATTCTGCAAGTTGCAATGAAACGAACTTGTAATTAGCTTGTTCTGCTTTCTTTTTCACACTATCTAAGAACTCTTGGAAATCAATATTATACCAGTCATTAGGTCTCTTAATTATCTTATTTGCGAGTGGATTGTCATATGTTTTAGTCAACTCGTTGAACGCTTCTGTAGAATAAGAATTAAGAATGTTCTTTACTCTTTCAAAGTGTACAGCATTATCTTCAAGTCTACTCTTCATATCCTTTGTGTCAATATTTATAAGACTTGGTCCTGTACAATATTTGTCTGGGAAATAGCCAAATTTATAATATTTGCCTGACAGATTTACTGTGCCTTGCTGCAAGACACTCAAAATGTCTTGGAATATAAATAGATCTGCCTCGTTGAGTTCTATGCGTTTTTTGATATTTGCAGCATAATACTCCAAACATAGTTTGTCATAGGCGAGAATTGTAACATGATCCATCTTGTCAAGCATATTGCGCAAGATAACATCTTGATGTAATGGACCTCCGACTTCCATCAAATTCAATCCGGCAGTAGTTATTGATTCTAGCTTGCTGTTGCACAATATGTTGAGTAGGGCATATTGACCATATTCTGAATTGGAATTTGCTACAGCATTTCTAAGCGTCGTAAGATAACCATTATCTGTTTTACTTTCGTTTCCGACAATAATACCTATGCCATCATAATTAGGGGTGTATAGGTATGTTTCATACACGTCTATATCCATCCAATCCTGACGGTTCTCGAAAATACCTGTAATGGTAATAGGTCTCGCACAGGCAGAAGTAGCCAATGAATTATACAACCCATCTCTATGTTCTTGCTTTTCAAACAAGACATAGTATTTCATACCTGCTTCGGGCTTGTGTGTTGCGAAATAATCAGCGATTAGTTCGTCAACAAGATATTTATAGAACAATTGTGACATATTGGGCCTCTCCTGAATCGCTTTTACGCTCTAATAAATTCAACTTCATTAAATAGTTCTCAATGGCATTCTTTGTCTCAAAATCGAAGACAATGCCATACTTGACGAATCCTTTATAAAGATCTTCCAGTTTCATCCGTTTACCCTTCGAAATCATAGCCATAAGGAAGAACAGCATCTCATCGTCGAGATTCAACACCTCCCTGCCCCTTCGAGTAGAAAGCAAACGGATTTTCATAATGTTGTTGATTCGTATCTTCATCTTTGATTCGTATTCTTTTGATTGGAGTGTTGTGCAGAGTGTCGCTAACTTCTCAATAAATTCGCCATAAGAGTCAACCGAGATTTCGATTTCGTCAGGGAATTGGAACTTAGCACTTTCACGAGATTTCAGCTGCTCTCGCTTGTCTCTCTGGTAGTCGAATAGCACTTGCTCAAGCATAGATTTTACATCGGGAGTAAAATCATACTTTTGCATTTCATTATACACATCGTTGTATAAGCCGATATTACCTCCAAGCATACCGTTTATGATATCTAATGCTTGAATACGACCAAACAATTTTTCTTCCGCTTCCTTATTCACGTACTTATTCCAGCCATCAACTACAGCATCTCTAGATTCTGAAGAGTGCTCTGTGGCAAGAATGTAATACATCTTTACAGGCTCATTTATTGATTGTTTGTATTTTCGTGGGTCTAAATTCGCTATAGTCTGCGAGATTGAGAAACAAAGATAGAAGTGCAGGAATATGTGGATGTACTTCACCACTACTGAGTCCTCTCTTTCTAATAGCCATTTAAGATCTTCACTAAACGATTGTCTGACGAAAGGAATTGATACATATTCATTGTCTGTGGCGACTTGCCCAGCGGGAGCATTCAACGAATTGATAATGATGTCATTGAACAAGTTTGTCTGTTTCGACAACAGATTAATTAACAGGTCCTTTGGCTGTAGCATAGACGATAGATATTCAGCTAAAGTCTTTTGTCCGTGCTCATATTTTTTAGACTTAGAACCGCCTACAGTCAAAGGAATATACTTCAAGAAAGAAGGGTTGATGATGGTTAAGACGCCATCTGTGTACATGATATCGGTCATTATATCAATAAAATCATCTATTTGTTTGCCCTTCATGTGTTTCACATTCTCCAAGTAAGATTTGACAGGATTGATGGCATTCTTTTCAAAGTCATCAATAGCTTTTGCTTGTCTGTCTTTTGTTCTTCTGAAGAATTCACCTGTAACGCCTCGCAATCCGCAAGTTCTGTCATAATTAGACGTAGATGGGTTACTGGTAAAAGGCAATACCAATACAGAAGAACGGAAGGAATCGTGGAATTCTTTTCCTTTGCCTGTTTCTTTGTAAAATTCCTTATAGAAAATTTCTGATGTAATCATGATAAGGTGATTGACTTATTAATCTTTGACTTCAAGGATAGTTGTTTGTTTTCTGACGAGATAATTATTACCTCCTTGTCGCTTGCGCTATTCTTGACCTGTTCTCTAATAAAGCGGCTGAACTCTATATTGAGTTCGCTCTCATAGTTGATTGCAAGTTTCCCTTTTTCAAGAGAGCAGATGTATTCAAAAAGTTGATAATCGACTTTCAGAGGGATTGTATTCCCTTTTACCTCCCATTCCAAAGGAATATAAAGAAGAAATTCGTTTCTATTGTCTCCTATGTACGGGGTTTCTACTTCTGACATATTTTTATCTACTCTTGCAAAGAGCCTATACTTACTTCCCTGAATATTGAGCGGTATTAAGTTCCCGGCTTCCAAGTACGCTCCATAATGTCTTGGGATGCATAGGTCTATAAGCTCCTCCAGCTCATTAATGACATCAAATCGGGTATCTTCATCATTATAGCGGGATAGATAAGAAATGTATCTTTTATATTCAGGCGACTCACTTTCATACGTCAGAAGGTGGTTCATACGAAGAACAAATTTTGCAATTCGTTCCGTGTCCTTACCATGATTTCTATAGTAGAAGTTTATCTTCTCTTTCAGTCCTTCGTATAAGCCTCCTAATTTGGCTTGGTCAAGACTATCCTCTGGCAGCTTGAATGCCGTATATAGTACCGAGAGTTCTTTATTGTGCTCAAGACTGCTTACACGTAGAGGGTCAAGTAGATTGATTGAGCGTTGTATTTTGCTTGTTCTGCCTTCGAAAATCAAGGTCGGCAGAAGGGACTCAAATAGATGCAGACCTTCCTTGTATGAACCTGTAAATGGGAAGACAACAATTGAACAAATATAGTCAAAGAAATCTCTTGGCGTAAAGATGAGCTGGAATCTAATGATAGATTCTATAATGAGTTTCGTGATCGTATCCTTAACGGATGGCAAGGAGAGCAGTTCGTAGTTGATCACCTCAGGGTACATCGCACCCATGCTTGAGACTGTATCAAGATATGCTTGATAGAATGGGTTTGAGATGTTCTTCCGAGTGATCTTGTCAAGTATTTCACGAATAAAGGCTGAGTCAATAGGATATTCTGTTCCGTCCTGCAATAGTTCAAAATTCTGCTGATTGCTAAAAGAAACATATCTTAAATAACTCTTCTGATCTGTTTTGATATAGTGTTCACTTAAGACGGTTTGTGCGATATTGCCAATCTCCGAGAATCTTTCATCACCTACGAATTCATTCAACTTTCCAAGGTTTATTGCTAGGAACATCTTCTTGTCGGTGGTCTGAATATGTTCGTCATCAAACATTTTCAAGACCATCTTCAAGGTTTCGATGGAAGACATTCTTGGCGAGCAACTAGCTGTAGCATCATTATAGAATTCGAAGTCATTATACAAACCGCTAGTCTTAAGTTTGCTTATAATATGAGACTTGCCATCACCTGCATTTCCAATAAGCAGCACAAGCCCGCCACCATTCGCTTTTATGGCTTGCATGTGGGACTTGATATTTTCCTCAATCATTCTGTTGACGTTGAGATATTGTGCAAGGTCGTTCAATTGGCAACCGTTTTGAACTGCGCCAATAGAGCCGTGACTCAATTGCTTGAATACATCTGTTATCTTACTCATATTATTATTCCCACAATTGTGGATTTATAAGGTTTTCCATTTTATAATTGAACATCTCCAACAATTCTTCTTGATGTTGAGGAAATTTCTTTAAAGTTCTCATGATGGTTTTTAGGGGTAGGCACATTTTTATTTGCTCTTTGCCCTCACCATAGTAACCACTATTTAAGTCTTCCTCAAACTCTTCAAACGTCTTTAGTTGTGGACGGTTCGTAATGCCTTTTGAATGCTCTTCCCAATACGATTGATTTCTGTAGCAGAACTCCCAAAAGGACATTTTTTTGTAGAATTGTTGTTGGTTACACCATCTAGCTATCTGAATGTAGAGATTTGAAATCTCATATTTCTTGTAATCCTCGTGGCGCATGACGTATCCGACACAACCGTATGACATTAAAATCTTTATTCGTTGGAATAGCTCCCAAATATCTTTGTAGAACTTGTCATGGCTGTGTCCTGAAAGTTTAAATCCACAGAATAGATAGAATTTGGTTCCTTTCTTGGGATTGTGCTTCTTCCAGATCTTCAAGGCTCGTTCAATAAGTTCTCGATCTCTCCAATTGTCGAAGGCAAAGATGAAGTCGCCATGATATCTTGATTTTGCAAGCATCTGTGCCATCAATTCTCCATCAGGACTTTCTGCAAGCATCCTTTCATCAAGTCCTTGTCTGAATTGGAACGGACGTTTTTTGTTAATCAACTCTTGTAGCAATGGTTCCCAAACAGTTCTGTCTGAAGCAAGAAAGTTGTCATCCCAAAGATAAATATATGGACGTACTAAACGTCCTCTTTCGTCACGCTCACTATCAAGAAACCATTCAAGCTTTGAATATCGACAAACCTGGTTCTCCAATTTGTTGATGCAAAATGGACAATGACGGACACATCCACGAGTGAGAAATCCAATAGAATATTTTTGATAATCTTTATATCTGTTGCGTTTAAACCCTGCTTTCTCTTGTCTTTCAACGAATGGATCATATAGCCTATAGTATGGCATTTGACGTGCCATGTCAATTCCTTTAGCCTTTCTACCTCCTCTATGATTGTCCAATGAGTTCAAGTATTCATTATTCTCAAGACTGAAGAAGTCCGCTTCTCTTTTTTTGCGATATTCTCTAATGGATGTCTCGTTGGCATAGAAGCCAGTTCCTCCTATATGGAATTTTGCTTCATCAGGAGTGCCTTTGGCTTTACGGTAAAATTCAGGTAATTTGGTAAATGTGAAGACGCGTGAAAGGAAGATGTGATCGTAGCGGCTTATGTCGGCCTTTTGGTCAAGAATCAACTCAAATAATATGTTGTTGTCGGAAAGGAATCCGGCAATTTTCATGAGCACAAGATTAGGATGACGTGAACCATTGTCTAGCAGGTCTGCGTCACACAAGCCAATGCGTTCTATTTGTTGAACTTTACGGTATTCCATCATTGTTTCTCGGATAGTACAAACTTCTTATCGCAAAGTGCAATGCAAAGCATTAGTCTTTCATCAACAAGGATAAGTAAGTCCTTGTCACCAGACCATTTTATCAATTCGTTAAATCCTTCGTGGTTGTCGTATTTTGGATTGAATATCTTACAACTTTGAGAGTTGGCCAAGCATGCAAGCATTTCTCTGTTTTTAATGTCATAATCTTTCTTCTCTTCGGCAGTAAGTCCATATTTTTCTGCACAAGAGAATTCAATAAGAGAGTCGTACATCTGCCAGGCGACCTCGTTTTTTTTGATGAACTCAACTAAGGTCTGAGTTTGGATGTATATTTGGTTCATTTTTTTCCTTTTATTCTCTTTATCAGTCATATTTAGTATTTTTGTGAATCAACGGTGGTGGGGAGGTTTTCCCGAAGTCGATTTTCTTGAGTGTTGATTCTGGAATTGTAATATGCGGATAAAGGTAATGAATTTCGGTCAGATATGAGAAAGAAGTGTGCTTTTTTTAATCATAATTGATTTAAAGGCGGGTTTGTTGTTTTTATTTCTTTTGAAATTGAGGTATATTCAATAAAAATATCTAAATTTGGGGGACTAAAAAAATATTTGAGAACGGATAATTTTATAGGGATATGGAAGAGAACGAACTTCAGCGCGCGTTGCCTGTCGGCACTATTCTGAAAAGTCCGAAGTTTGATTATCGGATTGAGGCTGTGCTTGGTCAGGGCGGTTTTGGAATAACATATAAGGTGTCGACAACGGTGATGTTCGACAAGGTGCCTATTTTTACATATTTCACCATAAAGGAGCATTTCATGAAGGATGCTTGCGAGCGCGACGCTTCGGGCGGTGTGGGCTATTCCAAGCCTTTGCAGTCGCGTGTGGAGGAGAGCCGTGGCGATTTTCTCGCGGAGGCTCGCCGGCTGAATGAGATCAGCGGCAAGAATCCTAATGTGGTGCCTGTGAGCGAGGTGTTTGAGGCGAACAATACGGTTTATTATGTGATGGAGTATCTCAACGGGGGTACGCTGCGCGATTTGGTGAAGGCCAACGGTGCGCTGTCGGAGCAGGCTGCGCTCGACATTGAGCTGCCTGTGGCTAAGGCGGTTGCGTTTTTGCATTCTCACCACATCAATCATCTCGACATCAAGCCTGAGAATATTATGTTCCGTGTGGACTATCATACTGGTCAGCGTATGCCTGTGCTTATTGATTTTGGTCTTGCCAAGCATTTTGACGACAAGGGCAAACCTACGTCGACTATCCGTGTGCAGGGCTGCAGCGATGGTTTCGCTCCGGTGGAGCAGTACAGCGGTTTGCAGACGTTTTCTCCGCAGGCCGATGTCTATGCTCTTGGTGCGGTGCTTTACTATATGCTTGTTGGCAGGGTGCCTATCATAGCCACTGAGATGCAGCGTGACACGGTGGATAAGGCTTTGCCTCCGACGGTGAGCGATGCTGTGCGTTTTGCGATAAGCCGTGCGATGGCTTACAATAAGTATGACCGGACGGCAACGGTCGATGATTTTGTGCTGGAGATTTGTCCGACGGCTCAACCGGAGATTGTTCCGGAGCCTACACCTGCTCCTGCTCCTGCGCCTTCTCCTGCTCCGAATGTGGGAGGGGATGATGTGCGTGCCACTCGTGTGATAGGCGAGGGTGGCCGTCGCCGCGGCAAGTTTCCTACGTGGCTGATTGTTGTGCTGGCGGTGGTTGTGGTTGGCGGCATCGGAGCCGGAGTGTGGTCGATGATGGGCGGTTCCAAGCCGTCGACGTCAAGCGGTGGCGATGACTCAGATGTGCTTGCACGGTATGAGAAGAAGTGCATTGCATGCGACAGTTTGATAAACAATGGCGACAATGCTGAATATGAGCCGTTGCTCAAGGCGAAAACGTTGCTCGACGATATCCGTGTAGTGGAGAAGAGCGATGAGGCAGAGCAGAGTGGTGAGGTGCTTGACAAGAGCAAGGGTTTGCAGGAGCGTCTCGACGTGAAACTGAAGGCGGCGAGCCGTTCGTGGGAACAGGCTGGCGACGCTCAGTTGGAGATTCCCGACTATACCCAGGCTTGCCAGTATTATGAAATTGCCAACAAGCTTGCTCCGTCTGACACGTTGCGGTATAAGATTGACATGTGTGTCGGTCGTTGACAATCGGCTGTGAGATAAATAAACGCGCAGCGGAAAACGATACGCTTTCCGCTGCGCGTTTATTTATGTGGTAATGACTCAGTGTTCCAGATACCATTTATAGAGCGCCGGGATGCCGTCTTCCAGCTCCACTTTGTGGCGCCATCCGAGGGCGTGCAGTTTGCTCACGTCGGTGAGTTTCCGCATTGTTCCGTCGGGCTTTGACGAGTCCCAGTGGATTTCGCCTTTGAATCCTACGGCGTTTTTCACCATCTCAGCCACTTGTGCTATGGTAGCCTCTCTGCCGCTTCCGATGTTGATGTGGCAGTTGCGCACTTCCGGATTGTCGCCTTTCAGCTGATCGAAATCGATGTGTTCCATCACGTAGACCGAAGCGTCGGCCATATCCTCGCTCCAAAGAAACTCGCGGATAGGCCGTCCGGAACCCCAGAGGTTGAGCGAGCCGTTGAGTATGCCGTATTTGTCGAGCATAGCGTCGATGGCTTCATCTGCCGCCTTGCCGTCGACATCGCCCACCGGACGGCGGTCAAGGTCGCGGCGAATGCCTTCGCGGTCGCCTTCCATGCGCAGGCGCGCCAGATGGAGTTTGCGTATCATTGCCGGCAGCACGTGGCTGCTTACGAGGTCGAAATTGTCGTTAGGGCCGTATAGGTTGGTCGGCATCACAGCGATGTAGTTTGTGCCGTATTGCAGGTTGAAACTTTCGCACATCTTCAGTCCGGCGATTTTTGCGAGTGCGTAAGGCTCGTTTGTCCATTCGAGCGGAGATGTCAGCAACGCGTTCTCGGGGATTGGTTGAGGAGCCTCGCGGGGATAGATGCACGTGCTTCCGAGAAACAGTAGTTTCTTGACGTTGTGCCTAAAACTTTCGCCGATTACGTTCTGCTGTATCTGCAGGTTGCGCCAGATGAAGTCGGCGCGATAGATGCTGTTAGCCATGATTCCGCCCACGAAAGCCGCGGCAAGAATCACATAGTCGGGCTTTTCGGCGTCGAAAAATTCGCGCACCGCCACTCCATCGAGCAGGTCGAGCTCGGCATGCGTGCGTCCCACAAGGTTTGTATAGCCTTTCTGCTGGAGGTTTTTCCAGATAGCCGAGCCTACGAGTCCGCGGTGTCCGGCAACATATATTTTAGCGTCTTTTTCCATTTTTCTGTCTGCTAAATCATTCGTTCGGATTCGGAGCCATGTTTGCGTATCATAGCCATATCATGGTCCACCATAATGTGTACGAGTTGTTCAAACGACGTCTTGCGGGGATTCCAACCTAATTTTGTGCGGGCTTTTGTAGGGTCGCCGAGCAGCTGCTCCACCTCGCAAGGACGGAAATATTTAGGATCCACCTCGACGAGCACACGTCCGGTGGCAATGTCGATGCCTTTTTCATCCACACCTTCGCCTTCCCAGCGCAGAGTGATTCCGGCGCGGGCGAAAGCATGCTCAGTAAACTCGCGTACGGAGTGGAATTCGCCAGTGGCAATGACAAAGTCATCAGGCTCGTCCTGCTGAAGAATCAGCCACATGCACTCCACATAGTCGCGGGCATAGCCCCAGTCGCGACGGGCGTTGAGATTGCCGAGATACAGTTTGTCCTGAAGTCCGGCAGAGATTCGGGCCACGGCAAGCGTGATTTTGCGTGTCACGAATGTTTCGCCTCGCCGCTCGCTCTCGTGGTTGAAGAGAATTCCGTTTACGGCATACATGCCGTAACTCTCGCGATAGTTCTTGGTTATCCAGTAGCCATAAAGTTTGGCGCATCCGTAAGGGCTGCGCGGGTAGAACGGAGTGGTTTCGCGCTGAGGCACTTCCTGCACCTGTCCGAACAGCTCCGACGTGCTGGCTTGATAAATGCGGGTTTTTTTGTCGAGCCCGAGCATTCTTACCGCCTCAAGCAGGCGCAGAGTGCCGATGGCGTCGGTGTCGGCAGTGTATTCCGGCACTTCAAACGACACTTTCACATGGCTTTGTGCCGCAAGGTTGTAGATTTCATCAGGCTGCAACTCCTGAATGATGCGGATCAGCGAACTTGAATCGGTCATATCGCCGTAGTGCAGGTTGATGAGCCGGCGGCGCTTCATGTCGCGCACCCATTCGTCGAAATAAAGGTGCTCGATGCGACCGGTGTTGAAAGAAGAACTGCGGCGGATTATGCCGTGCACGTCGTATCCCTTATCAAGCAGAAATTCAGCCAGAAACGAACCGTCCTGGCCGGTGATGCCTGTGATCAATGCTACTTTTTGCTTTTCAGCCATAGTTTTTTTATGATGATTTTTTGATTAGCTATTTGTTGAAAAACTCTTTGATTTTGTCTGCCACATAGCGCAGCTCCTCTTCTTTAAGTCCGGAACCGCTTGGCAGGCATAAGCCTCTGTCAAACAGCGTCTCGCACGTTGTGCCGCCATAGTAGGGCGCGTCGGCGAAAACGGGCTGCATATGCATAGGCCGCCACAGACGGCGCGTTTCCACACCGGCGTCGAGCATGAACTGCCGCAGAGATTCCGGATCTTTTCCGGTTTTCGGGTCGATTAAGACTGTCGACAGCCAGAAGTTGGAATTGAAGTCGGTGGAAGGATTCTGCTGAACGCTCACACCTTCGATGCCAGCCAATTCTTTTGTGTAGAATTTATGGATTGCGCGGCGCAGCTCAACGTGAGGCTGCAGCACGTCCATCTGTCCGCAACCGATTCCGGCGCTCACGTTGCTCAACCGGTAATTGTAGCCGATTGTCTCGTGGTAGTAGTACGGCCGCTGCTCGCGAGCTTGTGTGGCATAGAATTTCACGCGGTCGGCTTCCTCTTTGGAGTGGCACACCAATGCGCCGCCACCCGATGTGGTGATAATCTTGTTTCCGTTGAAACTCAAGCATCCGTAGTTGCCGAGAGTTCCGCATTTCTTGCCTTTGTATTCCGAGCCGAGAGCCTCGGCGGAGTCTTCTACGATAGGAATGCCGTATTTGTCGGCTATTGCGCGGATTTCATCCATCTTAGCCGGCATGCCATAGAGATAAACGGGGATTATTGCTTTTGGATAATGTCCGGTCTGCTTCTTGCGGTCTATAATCGCTTCTTCCAGCGCGTCAGGCGACATGTTCCATGTGTCGGGCTCGCTGTCGACAAACACAGGGTCGGCGCCCTGGTATTTTATTGGGTTGGCGCTTGCGGCGAATGTGAATGATTGGCAAATCACCTCATCTCCAGAGCCAACGCCGAGGGCAACCAATGCAAGATGGATGGCAGCTGTGCCTGCGCTGAGAGCCACAACGTTTGGCGCGCCGAGATATTTCTCAAGTCTATGTTCGAATTCATCAACATTTGGACCAAGAGGAACAATCCATTCTGATTCGAAGGCTTTCTCCACCCAGTCGCGTTCAGTACCTCCCATGTGGACGTATGAAAGTAAAATACGAGGTTTCATAATTTTTGATTTTTCAATGCAAAATTAATGAAAAATCATACAAGTTGGACAAAAAAGAGAAAAGGCTTTCAAAATAAAGGGTCAATAAACCGAAATTCAGCTTTTTAAAGCCCTCATGGCATTGAGCACGGCGATAACCGTCACTCCGACATCGGCAAACACAGCCATCCACATTGTGCCGAGCCCGAAAACGGCGAGAATAAGGATGGCGGCTTTGACACCGATTGCAAACCACACGTTCTGGCGGGCGATGGCTATGGTGCGTCGGGCTATGGCTATGGCGGTGGCTATTTTCGACGGTTTGTCGTCCATAAGCACCACGTCGGCAGCGTCTATCGCCACGTCGCTGCCAAGCGCGCCCATGGCAATGCCCACATCGGCGCGTTTAAGCACCGGCGCATCGTTGATGCCGTCGCCCACAAACGCCAGATTCTTTCCCGCAGGCTTTTCGTTGAGCAGCCGCTCAACGTGTGCCACTTTGTCTGACGGAAGAAGTTCGGAATGATATTCGTCGATGCCCACTTTCTCAGCCACATCTTTTGCCGTGTCCTCGCGGTCTCCGGTCAGCATCACTGTGCGTTCCACTCCAGCCCGTTTCAGCGAGGCCACAGCCTCTGCGCTGTCGGCTTTTATTTGGTCGTTGATTACGATGTGTCCGGCATATCGCCCGTCGACAGCCACATGGACGATTGTGCCGGGAAGATGGCAGTCGTGCCACTCCATATTGATGTCGGCCATCATCTTGCTGTTGCCCACGCACACCGTTTGCCCGTCTACGGTGGCCTTCACGCCACGTCCGGCAATTTCTTCAACGTCGGTCACCGCGCATCCGTCGCTTGCCTCTTTAGGGAACGCGTTGCGCAGAGCCGCGCCGATGGGGTGGGTGGAAAAGTGTTCCACATGGGCGGCGAGATGCAGCAGCTCTTTCTCGTTGTAGTCGGAAGGATGCACTGCCTCGACGGCAAATTCGCCACGTGTCAGCGTGCCTGTCTTGTCAAACACCACTGTTCCCAGCCGCGACAATGTGTCGATGTAGTTGCTGCCTTTTATCAGTATGCCTTTGCGCGACGCTCCGCCGAGTCCGCCGAAAAATGTCAGCGGCACGCTTATTACCAATGCGCATGGACACGACACCACCAAGAATATCAACGCCCGGTGAAGCCATGTGGTGAACGAGTCGATGAAAGCCGCTGATGAAAGCAATGGCGGCAGAAAGGCGAGAATCAGGGCGGCGATGACAACGACAGGGGTGTAGACGCGTGCGAATTTGGTTATGAATGATTCGCTGCGCGACTTGCTCTCGTTGGCATTTTCCACAAGGTCTATGATTTTTGCGACGGTGCTTTCGCCGAAAGTCTTTGTCGTCTTGACGCGCAGCAACCCTGAGAGATTGATGCATCCTGATGAAATATCGTCGCCTTTGCTGATTTCGCGTGGCATGCTTTCGCCAGTCAGCGCCACGGTGTTGAGCGATGATGTGCCAGAAACCACAATGCCGTCGAGCGGCACTTTCTCTCCTGGCTTGACAATGATTGTTTCGCCCACAGCCACCTCCTCCGGAGCTACCGTCATCTCGTCTCCGTTGCGTTCCACATGGGCGGTGTCGGGGCGTATTTCCATCAGGTGGGAGATGCTGTCGCGGCTTCTTCCTTCGGCATATTCCTCAAAAAGTTCGCCTATTTGGAAAAACAACATGACAAACACAGCCTCGGCGAATTCGGTGTCGGCGCCTGGCATAAATCCGATGCACAGGGCACCGATGGTGGCTATGGTCATCAGAAAGTCTTCGTTGAAGACGTCGCCGGCGACGATGCCTTCGGCGGCTTCTTTCAATGTGTCGTGTCCTACGAGAAGATAGGGCACAAGATATATCAACAGCAGCTGCCATAGTGGCAGACTGCAGTAGTGTTCAATCAAAGCGGCTCCCGAGAGCAGGATGGTTGTCGCTGCGATGATGGCGATTTTGCTTTTCAGGCTGTCGTGCCCGTTGTGTACATGTTCCATAAATCTACGTTTTATCCTTTTGTCGGTGCAAATTTATGGTAAAATTGTTGCAACCTGGTTGCAACGTTTCTATATGTGCATCAAGTCGCGGTAGATGTCGAGCGCAGCCTCCACTTGTTTTACGTCGACCTCGCAGCCCGTCTCGGCGTTGCCTACGTTGTGGAGAAGCGTGAAGTTGAGTTCGCCGTGCTCGCTTTTCTTGTCGTGGCGCATAAATTCGATGAGCTCTGGATAGTCGTCGCACGTGATGTGGAATGCACCATAGTGGCGGCACACGTAGTCGGCAAGACGATAGAGTTCGGCTGATGGAAATCCCTTTTCGGTGTGCGACAGCACAGCCTCCACAACCATGCCCCAAGCCACGGCATATCCGTGGGGCACAGGCGAATTGCGTTTCAAGGCGAGGCTCTCGAAAGCGTGTCCTGCAGTGTGTCCGAGGTTGAGGGCGCGGCGCAGTCCTTGTTCAAACGGATCCTGCTCCACAATCCGGCGTTTCACGTTGACCGATTCCTCGACGAGGCGCAGCAAGCCGTTGCCTGCCACATTGTCAAAATCGTAGTCGAGCAATTTGTTGTAGACCGCCTCTCCGTCGAGCAGTCCGTGCTTTAGCATCTCGGCATAGCCTGACTTCAGTTCGCGTTCGGGAAGGGTGCTGAAAAAAACAGTGGAGATTATCACAGTCTCTGCCTCCTTAAACACTCCGATTTCATTTTTCAGACCGTTGAAATTCACGCCCGTCTTTCCTCCCACAGCCGCGTCGACGGCGCTGAGCAGCGTTGTCGGGATGTTGATGAAGCGGATGCCACGTTTGAATGTGGCGGCGGCAAAGCCACCGAGGTCGGTCACTACGCCTCCTCCGATGTTGACAAGCAGAGATTTGCGGGTGGCGCCACCTTTCTGCAGCGCATTCCAAACGGCTTGTGCGCTGTCAAGGTTTTTGTTGATGTCGCCAGCAGGGATGACAATTTTCTGCCATTCAGAATGGAGGCGGAAAGAAGCGAGACTCTCGCGCTCAACATTCTCGTCGGTCAGAACAAACACGTTGCGTGGCGACAGTTGCTCGACGGCTTTGTTCAAGGCATCGCCGACAGAGTTTGTGAAAATAACGTCCTGATGTTTCATAACTGTTGCTTTCTGAGGTTGATGATAGATGGCAGAGCGTCGGCAAACGCTTCCATGGTTGGATATACGATGTCGGCACCGTTTTCAAGCATGATGTCTTCCGGAATAGGTCCGGTGGTGATGCCGATGGTGAAGCATTTTGCCGCACTTCCGGCCTTCACGCCGAGAGGCGCGTTCTCAATCACGATCGACTGCCATGGCTGCACTCCAGCTTTGTCCATTCCCATAAGGTATGGTTCTGGGTCTGGTTTGCCGTGACGCACATCGTGGGCGGTCACCTTCAGCGGTGCGGAGAAAATGCCTGGATAGTCGGCGTTCAGACGGTCGAGCAGGGTGGCTTGTCCGGAGCCCGTGACAAGCACGCGGGCGATGTCGGCATCGCGCAGCGTGTTGAGCATCCGTGCAGTGCCCTGTATCTGACCCACCTTGCCCAGAGCCGTGAAATATTCGGCTTTCTTTGCATATATCGCCTTGCATTCATCATCGCTGACGTTGTCGCGGTGGCATTCGCGCTCTTCCATAAGTCGGATTATCGCCGCTCCGGTCATACCTTCATACAGGAAAAACTCATTGTCGGCATAGTGCCATCCTCTTTCCGCGGCAAGGCGTTTCCATGCGCGCGAGTGGTTGGGCATTGAGTCGTAGAGCACACCGTCCATGTCGATCAGGGCGGTGCTTATCGGCGTGGCGGAAAAGCCAGTGCGTTTTAGGTAGTCGGCGTATGCAGTTTCTTCTCTTGTCATGATTGTTTGTCAGTTTTTAGGCTTGACCGCCTCTTTTTCGCGTATCGCTGCAGAGCTGCGCGTTGAGCGGCGTTTCTTGCCTTTTTTATCTTTTGTTTTCTTGTCGGTTTTTGATGGTTGAGCCACCGCTGTCGTGTCGGGAGCCTCAATCAGCCCGTTGGCAATCAGTTGCAGACTGTCGGCGGCTGTCAAGCGGTCGTCTTCGCTGATGGCATCAAAACCTCGGCGGCGGTTGTTGGTGTCGGGCACCGGACCGTTGTGATGGTGCTGTTCCTCACGCAGCCCGGCTTCGGCTCCGCGTCTGAAAATCTCATCCATCTGCCTGAACAGATTCTTTTTGGTGGTTTCTGTGATTGATGAGGTCTGAGCCACCTCGTTTTCCTTTAGCTTCGCCTTTCCTAATCGGAACTTCATATTGTCTCTGAGGATGTTTCCGCTCAGATTGATTCCGAATTTAAACGGAAGCGGAGAGTCGAGTACGGAAATGTGGTATTTATAGTTGGTGTCGAAGTCGTTCCATCCAACCACGGCGAGTTTGTAGCGGTCCATGCGCAGGATGAAAGGGTAGACGTCAAGTTGCGAGTTGAGCGCGGTGGCCTCTACCGAGAGGCTGTCGATCACATTGCGGTTACGGTTCTTGAAACGCAGCATTTTCGATACTTGTCGGAATGTCTCGGTGTCGAGCAGCACAAGGTCTTTTCCGCTGATGTTGAGGGCGGCGCTCGTCGTTGGCAGTATCACGTTCATCAGAGTGTCGATTTTTGTCGTGGCTGCCAGTCGGGCGTTGATTACACCGTCGATGCCTTTCATCATTGGCATTATAGAGTCGAGTTCAGGCATTATCTTCATCAGTCGTCCCACTTTGATGTCGTGCAGGTCGAGCATCAGCCCGAGCCCGATGTCGTTGCGGTTGGCTGTTACATAGATCATGTCGAGTTTCATCGAGCCGTCGTTGCTGTTTGCCGACAGGTCGCGCAGGCTCAACACGCCATTCTTCATGCCGATTGATGAGTGCAGACGGTTGAGCACAAGGTTGGCGTAATAGGTGGTGTCGTTCATCAGGTCGATGTCAACCACCACGTTGCTTGGCACGAGGATGGCATAGCGTATCGTGTCGGCGTCTTCCTGTGTGGCGCTCTCCACCTTGCGTTGCATGCGCTCGTCATCGTCGTTGGCATTGATTGAGAACGAAGCTTTTTGCTCCTCGTTGTTCGCAAAATTGTTGCCCTTGTACAATGCCGCCATTAGTTCGTTGAGGTCGAGAGTGCGAGAGTTGGCAACAAGCGAGATGGTCAGCGGGTTGCGTCGCGAGCCGAGCAGCGTGCTGCGGATATTGTCAACCGCACCCGTCAGCTGCAAATCGCTTTTGCCCACACGATAGGTTATGTTGTTGATGTTGAGTTTCTGGGTGTTGAATGTGACATCGACGTCGCTCAGACGGTTTCTGAGCGGGAAATAAGGAGTGAACAGACGGCCTCTGAGGGCTGTTATGTTTCCGTTGAAATCCCAGTTGCGTATCAGCCGCTGCCACTGCCTGTCGATGGCAAAGTTGGCGCGGAATGAGGTGTCGGCTGCCTCCTCAGCCAACCGCCTTTGTCGGCGTTCTTTTCTGTAGATTGTCCTCAGGGAGTCGCGGCTGAGATTGGGATACAGACGCTGCAGAGAGTCTATCCGAGCCTCTGTCCGTGAGTTTTGTTTCTTCACGCGCTTGTTTGCGCTCAGCTGTATGTTGCCTTCACGCAGACTCATCATCGTGGTGCGGTCCCAATAGCGTATGCGGTCTGCTTTGATGCCGAAACTCAATATCGGAGTGCGTCCAAGTCCTTGGAACCGTCTTATTGAGGCATTTGTTTCCATCCCCGACATTTGCATCTGTGTTGAGTCGGGGAGGCTCAGCATCGTAAAGCGTCCAAGCGTGATGCGTCCGCCGAGAGGCGTGATGGCTGTGGTGTCCATCAGGTTGTGCATTTCTCCGGTGCTGCCCACTCCGGCTTTTAGACGGCTGGCGGTGACATGTCCGTGCGGGTCGGAAATGATTGCCGAGTCTATTTGTATGGAAGCCATGAGAAGGTTGCGTGTGATGTTGTCCTGTCCTTTGATTTTGCTGTCGGTGCCGAAGCGAATTACGCTGTGGTCGACAAACATGCGCAGCGAGTCGGAAGGCACGGAATAGCGCACGTTGCTCAGTGTGGCGTTGCCGTTGGCGCGGATGCGGTGGAAGGTGTTGACAGAAAAGTCGCTGACGTGGAATTTCACGTCGGTGTTGAGCGAGAACAGTCCGGAAATCGTGAACGGCAGTTGCTTTGGAGCAAGCCGAGATGCGCGTGCAAGGTCGAGCCGACCTTTGATTTTGGCCTTCACCGACGGGTCTTTTATTATTTCTGTAGCAGTGCCTGATATGTCAAGACTGATGCCGAATCCTTCCATCAGCAGTTTGTTGAGAGTCAGTTGGCTGGCATCGGGATTCTTCCCGTTGAACGCAATCTTTGCATCAGCGGCAAACTTGTCAATCCTGGCATTGTGGCGTGTGTTGGCAACGTAGCATTCCGGGATGGTCAGTTGCGCTGCGAATGTTGGCAGGTCTTTTCCGCCTACGACGTATGGCTTTTCAAGGTGCAGCGCCATTGACAGTTGCAGGTTGGTGCTGTATTCGTCAAGACTTTTGCGGTATTTGTCGGGGGCGTTTGCCAATACCTTGTCGTAGACCACAGGACCTATGCCTATGTCGAGCTTGTCGATCGATGTCTTGTCTGCCATCTTTATCGCCGCGCTGATTGTGGCGGGCACATCTGCTATGTTGATTGAAAAATCGTCAAGAGCCAGATTCTCGGGTTTGGCAATGTCCCAAGCCACGTCGCCTCCAAGACGGAATGGCACAGAATGGTTTATATCGGCTTCGGGAACGCTTGCTTTGACGTTGCCTCCAAAGGCGAGGCGATAGCGTTTCTCCTTGTCTTTGAAATTTAGCGAAAGTGTGTCGGTGTGCAGCGTGAAGTCCATGCCGCTTTTGAGGTCACGGTAGCGGATGCCGCGGTTGTTAACGATGTTGAGGTGCTCAAGCACGAGCGACTTCAAGACGATTGGCGTGCTCTCGCTCTTTTCCTTGCTTGGCGGCACAATCATGTAGTTGTTGAGGGAGTCGTTGACCGTCACAAGGTTGACTTTCGGGGAGTCGACAAAGATTTCTTTTATCTCAACGTCCATCAATGCAAGACGCGCAAGATTGAACCGTGCGTGCATGCAGCCCACGTCGAGCAGCGAGTCTACGCCTGCTGGCAGCGAAGCCTTATGCTTGTCGAGCGTGCGAGAGCGCACATTTAGACCATCGACGTCGATGGTCATGTATGGGAACGTTTTCCATACGGTCAGTTCCATACGCTTGATTTTAACATCCGCGTTGAGGTTCTCGTTGGCAAGGCGTTCGGCAATAGGTGTCAGCCGGTCGGGTGTCAGAATCCACACCGTCAGGCACAGCGCCATTACCAGCAGCGCCGCCACCGACCCGACAGTCCATGCTGCCGTTTTCAGTGTTAGTGCAAGCCATCGAGGCATACGCTTGCCTACTGGCTTCGCAGCCTTTTCTGTCGCTGTTTTCTCTGATATGTTTTTGTTTGTATTCTCTTCCATAATCGATTGATAGTGCAAAAATACAAAAAAATGGCGAATGAAAAGGGATTTTAGATGTCTGGTATGTCGGTGATGTAGCCGTTCATTATGGCATATACGCTCAGTCCGGAGACACTGCGTATGCCGAGTTTAGCTGAAATATTCTTGCGATGGGTCAATACTGTGTTGATGCTGATAAACAGACGGTCGGCTATTTCTTTGTTGGTAAACCCTTTCGCCAACAGGCAAAGCACGTCGATTTCACGTTGCGACAGCTCGTTGCCGTCGGAGCGGTTATGGCGCGACGTCTCGATTATGTCGCCGAGTTGCTTTAGAAATGCAGCCTCGTCGCAATGGCGGTTGAGCGTAAAGCCGATATTGTCGTCGGTTGAGTTGGACAGCATGGCAAGCCGGTTGCGCTTGGGAATGAAAAATCCCGGCAGGGAGGCGAAGGCGTCGGCGTCGGCAATAAACAGGTCGGCGGCAATGTCGGGTTCTGCTGCCACTGCCGATGGTCTTGTCCACGAAGCTTCCACGTCGAACATATTGGCAAGAGTCTGTTTCAGGCCTATTGCCACAGCCGTGTCGTCGGTGATGATTCTGACATTCAGATTTGTCATAGCGTCACGTCGTTAAGAGTTTCGCGAGTTGAGCGCATCGACAAGCGGTCGGAGCACGCGGTTGCGGATGCGGTTGTTCTGGCGAATGTCCTTTTCAAGACTGATGACGGCGAAAAGCACAGCGTGGCAAAGGTTGCGGTCGTAGTCGCCACGCAGATGAATCACAAACATGTTTATCAAGTCGCTCAATTTGTCCTCGATTGAGTCTGATTCCGCCTGTACGGCATTGCCGGCAACAGAAACTTCGGAGTTCGACTGTTCGGCAGAGATTATGGCGTCAAACCACTGGTTGTCGCTGTCGATGCGCCGCTCTATCTCCGTTTTCACCTCTCTGTAGAAATTAAACAGCAACGGAAGGTTGTTGTTTGAGTCGCTGCGCGATATGAGAGCTGCGAAATGACGCTCGATGTTTGGCTGCTGGTTGCGCAGGTAGGAGTTGTTTGTCTTGCGCAGATAGTCGACCACGTCGCCGGCATTGAAAGCTCCGGTCACATTTTCCAGAAAAAACGATTCGTGGATGAACGCGTTCAGGATTGTGATGAAAAATGATGTGTCGATGCCTTTTTCTTTGCAGATTGACTTTATGGTGCGGTCGCCCACACCGAGCACGATGTCGAAGCGGTTGATTACTGGGACAACCGAAGGCTCGTCGACAATCACTTCGCAAAGCTTGGTGTCAGGAGTTACTAATGCCATATTGCTGAATTCTTATGGTTTCTTCGTCGGTGACGATTGTTGGAATCTTTATGTCGTGAGGTTCTGCCGGAATGTGCTCCACTATCTGGATGGCATAGGCGGCGCCTATCAGCGGGCAGGTGGCGTTGTGCAGCAGACGGTCGTAGAATCCGCGTCCGCGTCCGAGACGGTTGCCGCGGCGGTCGAATGCCATAGCCGGAACCACAACAAGGTCAATCTCTGAAATGTCGCGGCATTCGTTGCCCGTTGGCTCGTCGATGCCGAATGCTCCCTCTGCGGTGTCGCCGGGTCGGTAGGGCAGTATGTCGAGGTCGTCGCCGTTGACGCGCGGCAGGAAAATCTGCTTTCTGCCATACCAGCGGCTGATGAATTCATCGGTGGAGATTTCATCGGGCAGGGAGGCGTAGACGAGTATGCGGTCGGCATCGATAAATTCCTGGAATTGCTCGAGCCGTGAGAAGCATTTGCTGGCGGCAATTGCCTTCTGTTCATCGGTAAGCATGCGCTTGAGCTGACGGATGTCGCGCCTGATGTCGGTTTTTGTAGCCATCACCGTTTCCCTTTCTTTTTCTTGGTGCTTGTCAGAGTGATTGGAAACTTGCCCTTGCCGTCGTTGAGCGCTTTCAAGGCGGCGTTGACTGTATTGTCGGTGCGGTTGTAATAGCGGTAGAACTCTTCTGAGCCGAGCACGTCGCGAATCACGAGGGCACGCAGTTGGCGTGCTATCAGCGAACGGCTAAGGTTTATGTAGTACCAACGCATCGGCACGCCGTTGTCGCGGGCATAGCATACAAAATCGTATGTCAGGGCGTCGTCTGACGGCATCATGCCCATCAGCTGCTTGACGGTCTTGACGTTTTTCAGCTGGTCGCGGTTGATGTCGACGTAGGTGTAGACATATTGCTGCAGCAGCCCGAGGTTGGCGACGGCGCGGTAGTAGGTGGTGATACCAGTGGTGTCGTTGGGCACAAATATGTCGGGCACGATTCCTCCGCCACCATATACGATTCTTCCGTTGGCAGTGCGGAAAATCCTGCTTTTGTCCACCTTGATGCTGTCGGCGCTGTAGAGCTCGCCGTGGGTGTATCGGTCGTAGAGCTCCTTTGAGTAGTCGTCTTCGTCACCAAGCGTGTAGTCTTTCTGTATGCATCGGTGCGACGGCGTGTAGTAGCGGGCTATGGTCAGACGGATGGCGCTGCTGTCGGGCAGGTAAATCTGCTTCTGCACCAGTCCTTTTCCAAACGACCGTCGACCCACAACAAGTCCGCGGTCGTTGTCCTGCAACGCTCCTGCCATAATCTCGCTGGCGCTTGCCGAATACTCGTCGATCAGCACGGCAACCTGAGCGTCGTGGAATGAGCCTTGGTCATCGCTCCACACCTGTATGTCCTCACGCTCTTTGCGTCCTTTTGTGTAGACAATAAGTTCGCCCTGTTCCAAAAATTCGTTGACCATCAGGATAGCCATTTCCATATATCCGCCGGGGTTGCCGCGGAGGTCGACGATGTAGCGGGAGGCGCCGTCTTTCTTCAGCTTCGACAACGCTGCGAAAAACTCATCGTATGTGTTCTTTCCGAACTGTGCGATTTTGATGTATCCTGTCTTGTCGTCAAGCATATACGACACGTCGATGGTGTTCATCGGGATGTCGTCGCGTGTGATGGTGAAAGTCAGCGTCTTCTTTGATGTGTTGCGTTTCACTCCGATTCTCACCTTTGTGCCTTTTTCTCCGCGGATTTTGCTGCGGATGCCCTCTGCCGTCAGCGTGCCGCCGACAATCGACTCTCCATTGACCGAGATTATGCGGTCGCCGGCAAGCATTCCCACTTTTTCCGCCGGTCCGTTGGGAATCACTTGGTCAACGTTGGCGGTGTCGTTCATCATGAAGAACGACACGCCGATGCCGCTCAGCGAGCCGTCGAGTTTCTCGTTCTCTGCACGGATGTCGGAGGCGGGAATGTAGTATGAATGCGGGTCGAGGTTGCCGATGATTGCCGGAATGGCTTGCTCCACAAGGTCCTTCACGTCGATGGAGTCGACATATTCACTTTGGATCAGGTTGAGCACGGCATTGATCTTGCGGTCTTTGTCGAGTGTGAATTTTTTTGTTGATATGTAGTTGCCTATGACGATACCGAGCACAATCGCTATCGAGATAACCAATGGATACCAAATTATGGAATTATGTTTAATTCTCATTCTATTGTTGTTTGTTATAGATTGTTTTCCGCTTCAGTATCAGTGTTGATAAAAGAGCATTCCACTCCTGCCTCGCGCAAAAGGTCGAGTCCGTCGCTGAGCCGGTAGAGCTTGGAGAAGACCACGCGCTTGATGCCGGCTTGGATTATCAGCTTGGCGCACTCGATGCATGGAGAGTCGGTCACATAGAGCGTGGCGCCGTCGCTGCTGTTGTTGCTTCGCGCCACTTTCGTGATGGCGTTTGCCTCTGCATGGAGCACGTATGGGAAGGTGTGGTTGGTCTCGTCCTCACAAACGTTGTCAAAGCCCGAAGGAGTGCCGTTGAACCCGTCGGAGATAATCATTTTGTCCTTGACCAGCAGCGCGCCCACTTGGCGGCGCCGGCAATATGAATTTTCCGCCCATATCTGAGCCATCCGCAGGTAGCGGTGGTCGAGCAGATGTTGCTTTATTGAATTGTCCATTTCTTACGCATTGAACATCAAAATGTTGGCAATAATACAGTTGCCTTGTATGCATTGTTTGCAATCAGTCTGCAAAAATACGAATTTTCAGCGTGATATTGACCGCCTAACACTACTTTTTTGTTAAATTCTCGCTATCTCGCAGATTTTTCGTATTTTTGTAGATTGAAAAAAATGCATAATATGGCTCAGAACAAAAAAATACGCGTTGGCATTACCCACGGGGACATCAACGGGATTGGATATGAAGTGATAATGAAGGCGCTTGAGGATCCTTTGATGACGGATCTGTGCACGCCGATTGTTTATGGCTCGTCGAAGGCGCTGTCATACCATCGCAAGGCTTTGGAGATGGGAAACGTGAACTTCACGCTTGTGCCGCGGGCGGAGGATGCCGCCGACGGTGTCAACAACTTGGTGGAAGTGGTCGACGGTGAGGTGAGAATCGAGCTCGGATCGCCGAGCGAGGCTGCAGGAAAGGCTGCGCTGGCTGCGCTGAAACGTGCTGCCG
>ERZ1034713.334-NODE-334-length-29726-cov-37.528968_pt1 | contig 29726 bp, 27 predicted proteins | sample MGYA00520692_ERZ1034713 | MGnify/ENA primary metagenome ERZ1034713 (study PRJEB33766, sample SAMN09781717) | gut metagenome | biome: gut microbiome | host: Homo sapiens | place: Madagascar | study: EMG produced TPA metagenomics assembly of the PRJNA485056 data... | reverse complement strand
GCACGTCCGGGTAATCCCGGAGCATCACACGGTACGCATCACGGGGATTCAGATTCTCTTCGCCCAAATAATCCTCCTTTTATATACTAACAGTTTTAATTTTGAAAAACAGTTCATTGAGGTCAAGGCTGGAAACAACGCCTTTCTCAATCTCCCGCATTTCATCCTGCATAAGCCGACCTAAGAAGCGTTGTATGCGGCTTTTGTCTATCGTGAAGATCTGTTCCAGTTGAACCACAGACGGCTTTTCAAAGGCTGTATTGTGGGCTATCAGAACGTGTGTGGGCTGGTATCTCTTTTTCTCGGTGCGGGAAGTCACTGTCGCCACAATAAGGGTAGGCGCATAGCGGTTTCCTACATCATTTTGCAGAACCACCACAGGGCGGGTGCCGCCCTGCTCGGAGCCGATATGCGGCTCCATGTCTGCATAGTAAATGTCTCCTCTGAGGTATTTCCAGTCTTTTGGTATGATAGCGATCAGGCCTCCTATCCTTCTATATGTAGCAAGAGCCGCCCGTTTATGGCAGGCGGCTCTTGCAGGAAAAAGGAGTATGCCGATAAAGGCGAGAGCATCAACGTTTTACAGGAAGGCTCAGAGAACGGCTGGAGCCATTGTAGATTCCCAGAATCTGCTTCATGTGGCGGTCTGCGATATTGCCCGTGTCCTTCCGTGCATTTTTGGTGATGGTTTTGGGGTGCACCGTGGAGAGCCGTGCAATCAGACGCTCCCGGCTGTACTCATCCCGATACATTGCCACAAAGCGGGTAACGCCGTGGAGGATGCCGGACAGGAAGGAATCGGAATCGCCCCACCATGCCTCCACGATGATCTTCAGGGCTTCCTGATAGATGTCAGAACCGTAGTTCTTGTAAATATAATAGGCAGAGCGGATGCAGTAGATCTTCCACTCGGCCCGGATGCCATCCAGTGCAAAAGTAGCACCAGTTGCTTCGGTGGCTGCAACAAATGCACAGGCATCCTCATCTTCTGCCACGATGTCAGCACGAAGCCGCTCACCTGCGGTCAGATCGGTGGAAATGCCCGTCTGAACAGCAAACAAAAGGGCTTCATCCTTTTTGGAAAGGCCATGAAAGACCTTGCAGAGAATCGGGAGGTCATGACCACCATTGCAGGCGATACGCGCTTCGATGGTGTTCTGGCCGTCAAAGACATGATAGCGACCATCACGGTAGCTGACTCTCGGTTCGTTGGCAACGTACTCCGAAAAGGTAGCAGAAATCTCCTCCACCTTTCTGGTGCGCAAAACACGCTGGTATTCAGCGCAGGGGGTCAAGAGTGCGCTATCGATGTAGCGCATCTCGCAAACACATTCGGGCAGATTGGCAAGGTTCAGATTAGAAATCATCATAGCACTCTCTCCTTTATCGTCTGAAGATAGGCAGAAGTGTCATCAATCAGAGAAAGAATGGCACTTCGGCAGTCGTTGTCCTCAAAAACATCGGGATAGTCTTTGAATACGAGATTCCAGCGGCGGATAAAGTCCTCCTTTGCGCCCTGAACTTCGCACATCATAATCGAGCCGTTTGCAACGGTCATTTTATGATGGCGGTTGTCAATGGATTGCCGAAGTCGTTTTCGATCTTCGTCTGTAAGACAGCGTTTGTGACCTTGGATACTCCTTTTGAAATCCGGGGGTGAATTGCTTACCGGCACAATTTCATCCTCGGTATGGACTTCATTGGAATCAGGAGCATCGTCGGCAGCAACATCGGATTTTTCCGGGCTTGTCGGCTTCTTTGCTTTCCGGTCCTTCTTGGGTTTGCGTAGCTCCTTGATGATAGCCGGGATTTCTTCTTTTGGGGTTTGCGCCAAAGCGGTGATCTCGGCATCGGTAGCCTTGATATGCCCGGTCAGTATTTCCTCCATCGCACCGGGAACAGCAGCTTCAGCGGCATCTATACCATTGGCATATTTTTCTGCTCGCCGGACAAATTTTGGACTGACACCATTCGCTTGTGCGATTTTTTCGCAGGTGCGGATGTGGGTGTCCATGTGGTCATTTTGACCACATGGAGCAAATCGACCGCTTTGCTTATTGCGATTTTGGGGATTTTCACCCCAGTCAGATAATTTTTGTGATTCATAGGCTTTCCCCATCAAAAACTTCCGGCGTTCCGGGTCAAGATTTCTGCGCCCCAACTGATTCTGACAGATCCATGCCAGTGCAGCGTAACGGTCGGGCAACTGGATTTCCTTCACTTCAAAAGCGATTTCCGGGTGATGCTTGAGGATGCGATACCGGGAATGTCCATCCAGTATGTAACCGTTCCAGATGATGAGTGGATTCAGTAGCCGCCGCTCCTGAATCATGTTCTGCTCTAAGATGTGTTCCTCCTCGGCGTTCAGCGGCGGGATCTTGCCCTGAAACTCCGGGTCGATCTTAAGCGCATTCAGATTCATCATCAAACCGTCCCTTCTTAAAGTAGGTGGATTTCGGGCTGGTGGGCTGGATGTAGTAGTCGTAGCCGAAGTTGGTCTGGCAGTAGGTGCAAGGCTCCTTGGTGAGCTGATAGGGGTCTGCACGGCGGACACGGATGCCACGGGTGTTCCGAAAGGCATTCAGGCAGCGGGGGCAGAGGGTGGTCAGGGTCGATTCGTCGGTCTTGTGGGTAAAAGTACGGCTCATAGTCATTACCTCCGTGTCATCAGAATGAATATTCGATATGGAAAAAGCCCACTGCCTAGATTCAGAAGAATCCCGGTGGTGGGCTTTGAAGTTTTGCTTTAAGTTTTTCCAACCTATTTGTCCTCGACGCCCGTTGGATTTGGAATGCACCTCGGTAAGTGGGGACTTGCACCCACACTCCACATTGGCTTCTTCAGCCACCCCGTCTTCGTTATGACCGGGCCGCGAGTTACGGAAGTTTCATTATTTTGTCCGAGGGAATGATATTCAGTTTTCAAGGTACGTCTTACAGTTTCGGGCTTCTCCCCGTCTGGGGTGTTGCCCTTGCTGTGACCATAGTGTACCTGAAAATCGAACACATTCTTAGGACACGTTACGTCCTATTTTGAGGCTTTTTTCATTTTGTTTTGTAGAAAAATCGGACACGCTATGTCTGATTTTTCGTAGATACGTCGGATATTTTTACGCAAAAAAGGAGCCGAGAACTGCTTCTCGGCTCCTTCAGGTAATGCTTATGCTTCCAGTTCGTTCATCAGACTATTCAGAGTCATCTTGAATTTCCGAATGTTCTGATTCTGCTTTTCAATCAGTGCGGTAAGCTCCCTTTCCCGTGGAGTTTCCGTTACACCGCAGATCAAGAAATCTAGTGTGGTTTTCAAGGATACGGCTACTTCTACCAGCAAGTCTATCGAAGCAGCACATTCACCCCTCTCGATTCTTCCTAAATGACGGTCACTGATGTTCAGTTTTACGGCAAACTGCTCTTGTGTAAGACCTTGGGCTTTGCGTGTCTTTTGGATGCGTTTTCCAGCGGAGTAAGGATCAAAGTACATAAGCCAGCCCTCCGACCACAGAGTAACGCAGTCGCAAGCTGCGCCATAAGGTCGGAGTGCAAAGATGCAGTCGGCGGCGAACCAAGTTCTGGTTGCCGGGGCTCAGTTGGTACTCAATCAATCTCCTTTTCATAGTTCTTCGTCCTTTCGTTGTCGATAATGGCAATGTGGGCGGAGCATGGAAAATGCACGACGCACTCTCCATGATAGTAAAAGGGATAAATCCCTATTGCTATCCATGTAGAATCAGGGAATCGTATTCAGTAAATTCAGAACGGCTTCCTGCTGGTCAGGGCGCAGAACCGACCACCGATCAATGACCTGCATCTGCTGGGGCGTAAGTACCACCGGGGTAGACGCACTTCCCTCTGCCTTTGCAAAAAACTCGGAAAGTGTGATCTGAAAGGCATCGCAGATTTTTACAAGCGAAGGAATGGATGGGATTGCATTTTCATTATACCATGTGGAAATGGTAGTCAGCTTCATCTCGGAATGAGCCGCTAAATCGTATAGCGACCAGTTGCGTTCTTTACGGTAGGCGGTTATGGTATTCAGAATGTTGTCCACCGCCACTCCTCACTTTCGTACAATAAACTTTTCGCTTATTATACCGTACTACGCACAAAATTATAATCCTTTTTGCCGTATAAAAAGTACGGAGTTCGGGAGTGGCAGATACCTTGCGGTGGTGGATATTTCTTGCGATTTGCACACTAAAAACAAATGCCGCCCGAAGGCGGCATGGGAATTTTATTGGACGGAAAACAGAGTGCGATATTGAAATATCTTACATAGCATATACTGCCGGTTTAACGGGAGACCGGGTCAGCGGCATCGTAGAGTGCCTGTGCCATACGGCTGGCATCCTCCGGGGTCATCAGGTCCTGCACCACATTGCGGATGGCAGTGCCCACCGCAAACTCGTATTTCGGGATGGAGAACTGCTCCGGGGTCTGGCTTTTCACACCACGCTGTCCCAGACCAAAGCTCTCCTTGGCGGTGTTCATCCACGGGAAGATGCTGTAATTCTGGAAATCCTCATAGGCATCCACGATGGGAGAGGTGCCACCCAGACGAACCAGCAGGGAGGCTACATCCGCAGAATAGTACCAGCGGAAGAACTGCTTGCAGGCTTCGGCTTTCTGGCTGTATTTGGAGATACCCACGATGCCGCCGCCCAGCAGGGGCTTACGTCCGGGAATGATGGCAGCACCCACTTTTCCGCCGACCACCGAGTTTTTGGACTGGATGAGTTCGGCTGCATGGTTGGAGTAGATGACGGTCATGGCAGCTTGTCCGTCTGCAAATTTCTGGATGCTGTCTCCCCACCAGTTCTGCTTGCAGGAGAACTTTTCCAGCTCATGGTATTGCGCCATAGCCGCCTGCATTTCGGGGCAGTCCAGCCGGGTGCTCCCCGGCGTAATGCCGAAGCGGTCAATCCGGGAAAGGAAGAAGGGCATAAAATCACTGGCGGCAACGGAGGCGGAGCCGCAGGTCATGGTAGTGCCGTACTCCGTGGGGGAATCCGGATTGTACTTTCGGGTGAAGAACTCCGCAGCATGGAGATACTGTTGGTAGGTGGTGGGTACCACAAGGTTTTCGTGAAACCGCTCATAGTAGGCACGGCACAGCTTGGCATCGTGGAACAGGTCGGTGCGGTACAGGAAGATCTGCACACTGGGGTCAAGAGGAAGGGCGTAGACCCGACCGTTCAGCACCGAGTAGCTGTCATAGCCATTTTTGATCAGCCGGGGGGACAGTCCCTCCGGGGAGATGGAAAGCTCGTCCAGCGGACGATAAATGCTTTGCCCTATGTCGCCAAACTGCGCCACGTCGATGCGGATCATGTCATAGGTGAAATGCGGACCGATGAGCTTCATCTGTGCCAGCAGATCGTCGTAGGGGACACTAATCAATTTGACCTTGATACCGCTATGGTATTCAAATTCCGGCAGCAGCTTGCGGAGAGCGCGGGTAGAGGGGCTGTCCAGCGTCAGCAGGGTCAGCTCGGTATCCGGCATCTTCTGAAGATGCGTAAAGGACTCCTCAAAGCCCTTGGGCTGGTAAAGAAGCTCTTTTTCTGCCGGGGTAGAGCCGGTGTCGTTGGCAAACCGCTTGAGGATGCGGATAGCCAGAAAACCGAAATCCAGATGATACAACGTAACAGCTTTCTCTGGTGGGACGGAATAGGCACCGATCATAAGGATAGGCGGGATCTTTGTAATATGTAAAAGGCGGAACGTCGTAAGCAGGGCATCGGTGCAGACGGAACTCTGGGTCAGGATCACATCATAGGATGCTGCGTTTTGCGCCAGTTCAAAGGCATGGTTCAGCGCCAGTTTGTACCCGGAAGAAATATGTTCCAGTGAGAGATTCCGGGCAAGCAGGCCCTTGCGGAGGCTGGAAAACACCGGGTTTTCGCTCTCGCCGTGGTTTTCCACCCCGAAATAGGCGATGGAATGCCAGCGTTTTTCCGTGCAATAGGCGGCGATTTCTGCGCCGATTTGTTTGGCATCAAAGGACATGAACCACTCGTTGGACCGCAGGTTCTTGGGCTTGCGCTCCACAAACACAATGGGGCACTGGATGGAGCGGTATTTTTCAAGGCACTCCTTACTCAACGTAGAGATGACGATGAGGGCACTCAAGCCAAATGACCGCAGGTTGTCCAGAATGACTTCTTCCTCTGCGGGGGTATCCTCGGTCTGATACACCAGCAGGCTATTCTGGCTTTTGGGGAAATTCAACTGGAGAGTGGCAAAAAAGTCAATGTACTTGGTTTCCTTCAATGAAGGAAGAATGACCGCAATGGTATTGGGAGAACCCTGACGCAGCCGCTTTGCCTGCACGTTTGGAACATAGCCAAGCTGCTGGATGGCCTCCTCCACCAAACGGATTTTCTCGATGCTGACCTTTCCAGTCTTGTTCAGAACATTTGACACTGTACCGTGAGAAACACCGGCGGCTTTGGCGATGTCGTTGATGGTGGGCATGGGATACTCCTCCTCCTTTTGCAAGATCATATTGCTCTTTCTTCTATGATGATAGCCTAAAATCGGTAAAAAGACAAGTCAAAATTTTAACAGAGTCAAAAAATTGGAACGTGTCATTTTGAAACGTGCCAACGAAAGGCGAAACGCTTCTATTGTGTCCAAGTCATTGTGAGAAATGCACAAAAAAAACAAACTCTCTATGTTGAAATGGTAAAATCGTTCGTTTTAGACAAATAATTTACGCAAATTTGATTGACACAATCCAATTTCGGGGGTATACTGAGCGCAACACAAGGGGAGCGAGCGACTCCTCCAAAATTGACCGAGGAAAATGAAAAAGGAGAAAAGTCATGAGAAAGATTTCTCGTCGCAGCTTCATCAAGGCTGCAACCTTTACCGCAGCCGCTGCTGCACTGACCGCTTGTGGTGGTTCTTCTTCCAGCACCACCACTGCTTCCAGCACTGCTGCATCTGCCGCTGCTGACAACGCTCCCTCCAACAAGGGCACCGGCGTTACCCTGAATGTCTATACCAACTCCGAGACCGACGGCCGCGATGAGTGGCTGATCAATCGTGCCGCACAGGACGGCTTCAAGGTTCAGGTGGTCGGCGCAGGTGCTGCTGATACGCAGAACCGTCTGCTGGCTGAGAAGGCTTCTCCCATCGCTGACGTTGTGTTCGGTCTGAACGCCATCATCTGGGAGTCCCTGAAGGCTGAGGACATCCTGATCCCCTTCGTGCCTGAGTGGGCAGACGAGATCCCCGCCGGTCTGAACGACGACGAGGGCTACTACCACGCAATCGTCAAGCAGGCTATCCTGCTGATCTACGATAAGAACCAGCTCACCGAGGATCAGGCTCCTACCGATTGGCCCGACCTGTGGACCAAGCCTGAGTTCGACAAGAAGTACGAGTACCTGACCGGTCTGGGCGGCGGCACTGTCCGTAACGTCATCTCCGGCATCCTGACCCGTTATGCTGACCCCAACGGTGATCTGGGCATCGCACAGGAAGGCTGGGATGCCATCGCCGAGTACTACAAGCACGGTGTGCCCAATGAGAGCGGTGTGGATCTGTACGCACAGATCGCCAGCGAGAACAGCACCGTTGTCTGCGGTCAGATGTGGTCCTCCGGTGTTGAGACCCGTGACGAGCAGTATGGTGTCAAGACCGGCTACGCAATTCCCGAAATCGGCGTTCCTTATGCGGTTGAGGGCGTTGCCATCGTGAACGGCACCAAGAACGAGGCCGAGGCACAGCGCTTCGTCAACTGGTTCGGCAGCGCACAGATCCAGGGCGAGTGGGCTGAGACCTTCTCCACCCTGCCTGCTAACAGCAACGCTGTGGGCAAGGCCAACGAGTTCAACCAGAAGATCGCTGAGCTGCCCGCGCAGAAGATCGACTGGGCACTGGTTGCACAGAACATCGATGCATGGTGCGAGAAGATCATGCTCGAATATATGCCGTAATCATCCCGGCATTCTGAAGTTCGTTCGTTTACAATAATGTGGAAAGGTCGGTTTGCAGAAAAGACACAGCGAGCCGACCTTTTTACAACTGCTCATCATCGAGGTACAGAGCATGATCAATCTTGAACATATCGAAGTGACCTTTGGCTCTTTCAAAGCCCTGAAGGACATCAACATTGACATCCACGAAGGTGAGTTCTTCACCTTCCTTGGCCCCTCCGGCTGCGGTAAGACCACCACCCTGCGTACCATTACCGGCTTCATCTCTCCCAGCGGCGGCACCGTCAGCGTCCGCGGCAAGGACATCACCCACACCCCCATCGAAAAGCGTAACATCGGTATGGTGTTCCAGAGCTACGCTCTGTTCCCCACCATGACCGTGTACGAGAACATCGCCTTCGGTCTGCAGGTCCAGAAGATGGACAAGGAGGAGATCCGCAAGAAGGTCATCGAGATGGGCAAGAAGGTGGATCTGAACGAGGAGCAGCTGAAGAAGAAGGTCTCCGAGCTGTCCGGCGGTCAGCAGCAGCGTGTTGCCATCGCCCGTGCGCTGGTCACCAACCCTGAGATCATCTGCTTGGACGAGCCTCTGTCCAACCTTGACGCAAAGCTGCGTGTGCAGCTGCGTAACGAGCTGAAGGACCTGCAGAAGCGCTTCGGCATCACCACCGTTTACGTCACCCACGATCAGGAAGAAGCTCTGACCCTTTCTGACCGCATCGCTGTGTTCAACAAGGGCGTTATCGAGCAGATCGGCCGCCCCGACGAAATTTACAGCCACTCCGCAACCGAGTTCGTCTGCAACTTCATCGGTGACATCAACCGCCTGAACGAGGAGTTCCTGCTGGGCACCGGCGCTGCCAACGTGGAGGGCATCGACCCCAAGAAGCACTGCTATATCCGCTTGGAGCGTATGCACGTCAACGAAGCGATGGCCACCGATACCCTCAAGACCGATGCTGTGGTGGAGGATTACGAGTTCTACGGTCTGTACATCAAGTACACCGTCCGTGCCTTCGGCCAGATCATTAAGGTCATCGAGAAGAACAGCGGCAAGCCCCTGTACAAGAAGGGCGATACGGTGACGCTGAGCTACAACCCTGCTGACATCATGCAGTACGAGGGGTGATTTTGAGATGAAAGAAAAGAAGAAATTCTCATTTACGCCGGAAAAGCTGTGGGGAATTGCACTTTTTGTGTTCTTCGCATGGTTCATTTTCGCGTTTCTGGTATTCCCCAACCTCAACACCGTGGTGAGCGTGTTCTACCAGAACGGTCACTTTACCACCGAGGTCTTCACCAAGCTGATCCACTCTGCCAAGGCAATGCGAAGCCTGCGGAACAGCCTGATCCTTGCACCCACCCTGTCCCTTACGGTTGGTTTTATCGGCATCAGTCTGGTGCTGATCACCGAGTATTTTGACATCAAGGGTTCCAACATCCTCCGTCTGGGCTACATGACCACCCTGATCTACGGCGGCATTATTCTGGTTTCCGGCTACAAGTTCATCTACGGCAAGACCGGTATCCTGACCACCCTGTTCGCCAAGATCATCCCCAGCTTCCCCATCAACTGGTTTGAAGGCTACTGGGCAGTTCTGTTCGTTATGACCTTTGCCTGTACCTCCAACCACATGATCTTCCTCCGCAACGCCATGCGCTCGGTGGACTTCCAGACCGTTGAGGCTGCACAGAACATGGGCGCATCCCAGTTCCGCATCCTGACCAAGGTTGTTCTGCCGGTGCTGACCCCCTCCCTGATGGCTGTTACCATCCTGACCTTCATCACCGGTCTGTCCGCTACCTCTGCACCTCTGCTGGTGGGCGGTCAGGACTTCCAGACCATCACCCCCATGATCCTGACCTTTGCCAACAACGTCAGCTCCCGTCCGCTGGCAGCACTGCTGGCACTGTTTCTTGGCGTTGCCACCATCATCCTGCTGACCATCATGATCCAGATCGAGAAGCGTGGTCATTATATGTCCATCTCCAAGGTCAAGACCACCATCGTCAAGCAGAAGATCCGCAACCCCATCCTGAACGTTCTGGCCCATGTGTACGCTTACCTTCTGTTCCTCATCTATGTCATTCCTGTGGCACTGGTCATCCTGTTCTCCTTCACCGACTCTGCCACCATCGCAAGCAAGCACCTGACCCTGTCCAGCTTCACTCTGGAGAACTACATCTCCATCTTCCAAAAGGCTACCTCTTACAAGCCCTTCGTGGTCAGTATCGCTTACTCTGCCATTGCTGCTTCCTTTGTGGCGATCATCGTTCTGGTGGCCTGCCGCATCCTGCAGAAGCGCAAGGACCGTCTGGGCGGCGCACTGGAATACGGTCTGCTGATTCCTTGGCTGCTGCCCACCACCCTGATGGCTCTGGGTCTGATCACCACCTACAACACCCCTCGTCTCTGGATGTTCAACAAGGTTCTGACCGGCACCTCCGTCATCATGCTCATCGGCTACATCATCATCAAGATTCCCTTCACCCTGCGTATGACCAAGGCTGCTTTCTTTGCGCTGGATGATTCTCTGGAGGATGCAGCCCGGAATATGGGTGCCAAGCCCTTCTACACCTTTATGCGTGTGCAGCTGCCCATCATCCTGCCCACGGTTCTGGCAATCTTTGCCCTGAACTTCAACGGCTTGCTGGGCGACTACGATATGTCCGTGTTTATGTATCACCCCTTGAACAAGCCTCTGGGCGTGTACATCAAGTCTCTGACCGACTCCGAGACCAACGCAGATAACGCTGCTCTGACCTTCGTGTACGCAGTGCTGATGATGATCATTTCTGCCATCGTCATGTATCTGGTCTATGGTCGTGGCAACAAGGTGGACAAGAGCAAAGACTAAAGCGTAAGCTGATAATTCAGAAATGAGGTATTTGATATGGTTGGCAAAAAAGAATATGCACAGATCAATGAGCTGTTGAATGCGCGTCTGGATGCCAAAAAGGTTCTCATTGCGGTGCATCGCGGCGCATGGGGCGGCAACATCATCGAGGGCACCGTGCCCTCCCTTGAACTGGCACTGAAGATGGGTGCGGATATGTTCGAGTGCGACCTGTCCAAATCCACCGACGGCGTGATCTATGCCTTCCACGATACGCAGGAGCCTCGCCTGCTGAAAACGAAGCAGAACGTCAAGACCATGACCTCCGCAGAGATCGACGCACTGGAGTTCTACAACAGCATCGACGAGCCCAGCGGAAAGCACGTCCAGCGTTTTGAAGAAGTGGTGAAGTATTTCACTCACGGCGAGCTGTTCAACATCGACCGCTCCTGGCCCATCCTTGCCGAGACCCATGAGCTGCTGAAGGACTACCCCCATGTGGTCAGGCAGGCAATCATCAAGACCCCGGTAAAGGACGAATATCTGGAGTTCTTCCAGAACTGCCCGGTCAAGTATATGTATATGCCCATCGTGTACAACATGGAGGAGCTGCGGAAGGTTTTGACCTACGACAACATCAACATCGTTGGTGTGGAGGCCATTGCCAAGACTGCGGATTCCGAGATGATCGACCCGGAGAACCTGAAGTGGATTCGGGAACAGGGGCTGTACATCTGGGTCAACAGCATCAATCTGGGCAGAGGTCACGAACTGAGCGGCACCTACAACGACGATGTGGCTCTCAGTGAGGGACCGGATGCCGCATGGGGCGTTCTGATGGATCGTGGATACAATGTGATCCAGACCGACTGGCCTTCCCTGCTGGCTTCTTATCGGGACGAGAGATTCGGCGTATAACCGATAAAAAGCCCGGCGTGTAATCCCTGAAGGCAGAGACTGCATGGGTCTCTGCCTTTTTTATAAGGAGAGAGTCCATGAAACTGTTCTATGGAACCGGAAACCAGAGTAAGCTGCGGAATATGCGTGCTATCCTTGCCGGGATACCTATCGAGCTGGTGACTCCGGCAGACCTTGGCATCCAGCTCCCCACTGTGGAGGAGAGCGGCGCAACGCCGCTGGAAAATGCAGCACTGAAAGCCGAAGTGTACCATGCGGTCTCCGGGCTGCCCAGTTTCTCGCTGGACTCCGGGCTGTATCTGGAAGGTGTGCCGGCAGAGCTTCAGCCGGGACCTTATGTCCGCCGGGTAAAGGGCAGGGAGCTTTCCGACGAGGAGTTCATTGCCTACTATCAGCAGCTGGCGCACCAATACGGCGGCAGGCTCAAGGCACGGTTCATCAATGGGCTGTGCGTGGTGCTGGACGACCGGCAGCGCAAGGAAGCCGCCGGACCGCAGGTCTCCACAGACTGGTTCTGGATCGTGGAAACGCCCAATCCCACCCGCTTACAAGGCTTTCCCATGGACAGCATTGCGGTAGACCCAAAGACCGGGCGGTACTGGGTGGAGGGCGATTTGAAGGACGAGCAGAACGCCAAGGGTTCCACTCTTGCCATCGGTGTCCGCCGGTTCTTTTCGGAGCTGCTGCAAAACGACTTACACTCTGAGATCGAGGAGATAAACTATGGGACATAACCTAGCACGGCAGCTGCGGATGCTGGCATTGGTGCTGGCAGCGGCACTGGTAGTTACCGGCTGCTCCGGCACTGCCGCCAACGGGTCTGTACAGGAAAAGCCTGCCGTTTCCGTTACTCTGACCGAAGAATGTGCTATGCCTATTCCCAAAGAGCAGGGACGGGGTGAGCCGCTGGAAGATCTTGTGCCGCAATATGCAGAGGAATATCTGGCAGACCCGCTGCTGAAGGATAGCGTCATTGCGTTCCGCAGATGGGAGTGGAACAAGGTCTACTCCGGACTGGATACGGTGGTGCGGGAGAACCCCGACCATCTGGATGCCTACCGTATGCAGGCTGAGGTCTACCTCATCAACCAGCATTACGAAGCGGCACTTTCTCAGTTAGACCGTATTCTGGAACGAGACGTCACCGATGTCCACGCACTGGGCGTTTCTGCCATCGTCATGCACATTCTGGAGAATGCAGAGGGCGAGCAGGAACGGCTTGCTGCACTGGAACAGGTGAACGCTAAGGCAGCGGAGGCTGTTCGCTCCATGCTGGAGCAGGCAGACACCCTGCTTCACGCCACCTATACGCCCCAGCCCCAGACGGATATGATCCCGGATGTCATCACCATTTACGGACAGACTCCCAAAAAGAACGGAACACCCTCTGCCGGTATGCTCAGCAGATTGGAGCGTGGTCTGGAAATGGCAGAAAAGTACCCGGACGCAAAGATCATCCTCAGCGGCGGCGATGTGCGGACAGAGTACACCGAAGCCTCTGTGATGAAAAACTGGCTTCTGGAGCAGGGCGTGGATGAGAGCCGCATCATTCTGGACGAAGCCGCCCGTGATACCTACGGCAACGCCATCGGCACCCTGAATGCCATGCAGGAAATGGACGCGCACAAGGTCCTTCTGGTGGGCACCATGCTGCATCTGCCCCGTGCGGTGACTACCACCACCCTTTATGCACAGCATCTGGGCTATGACCTGACCCTTGATTCCGCAGGCGGCGGCGAAACCGCTGTTCTGGATAAGGGCGAGGTACACTACGCCTATGTCAATGCTGCCAGAGCAGCAGGGCTGTTCACCAAGAGTGATTTTGCGGCTTTTTGACCCGGTGCATCTCCTTTTGCACGGGAACTGATAAGAAGAAACATAAGAAAAACACACATTTTGACAAGAATGGGGGTTGAAAAAATAATGCTTCACGCAAGGGAAATCACACTTGGCGCAATTGTTTTGCGAATTATTATGGCAGAAGTCCTTGGCGGTGTGATTGGTTCGGAACGTGGGAGAATGAATCGCCCTGCTGGAATGCGCACCTATATGTTGGTCAGTATCGGCTCCTGTGTGGTTATGCTGATAAACCAGTATGCCTATCAGGTCTATGGTGTTGGCGACCCTGTGCGGTTGGGTGCACAGGTCGTCAGTGGCATTGGCTTTCTGGGTGCAGGAACAATTATTGTAACAACGCATAATCAAATCAAAGGCCTGACGACAGCCGCCGGACTTTGGGCATCGGCGTGTATAGGTCTTGCAATCGGAATTGGTTTATACGAGGTTGCTATCGTTGCCTGCATTGCGGTGTTATCGGTTCTTACTGTGTTGCATCAGTGGGATTTCTATATGAGAAACCGTACCAATGTTATTGATTTATATATTGAGCTGGATGCAAGCATTTCCTTTGGTGAATTTTTGCGTAACACACGAGAATTGGATTTAGAGTTGAGTGATATTCAAAAAGAAGATCACTCTCATTATGATGCCGAAGTTATTCCCTTTACGGTTACAATACGAAGCAAAACAAGCCGTACACAAGATGATATTCTCAGTATTATCCGGCGTATGGAAGGAATCAAATATTATGAAGTGATTTAATCGAGGATCTTCAGAATGATAAAAAATATTGTGTTTGATATGGGAAACGTTCTGGTTCGGTTTGACCCGGAGCTGTTTATGGACCGCTATTCCCTCACCGGCGAGGACCGAAAGCTGATCCGCAACGAGGTGTTCCGCTCGGTGGAGTGGACTATGCTGGACCGGGGCGTTATCAACGAGGAGATCGCAGAGCAGCGCATCCTGCCCCGCCTGCCGGAGCGTCTGCACGATGCAGCCCGTGGGCTGATCGAAAAATGGGACGACCCCATCGTGCCGGTGGAGGGAATGTTGGAGCTTTTACAGGCACTGAAGGCAAAGGGCTATGGGCTTTATCTGCTTTCCAATGCTGCCACCCGTCAGCCCATCTACTGGGCACGGGCAGAAGCCAGCAAGCTGATGGACGGCGCCCTGATCTCCGCAGAAGTCAAGCTGCTGAAGCCAGACCCCCAGATCTACCGCACCTTCCTGCACAAGTTTGACCTTCGCCCGGAGGAATGCGTCTTTATTGACGATACACCCATCAACGTGGAGGGCGCACTCTACGAAAACATGGCAGGCATCGTGTTCAACATGGATGTTCCTGCCCTTGCCGAGAGCCTGCACGCTCTGGGCGTAGAATGGTAATATCCCATTTGGAGAAATGCTTATGATGATCTGGATCGGTTTGATACTTTTGATTTGTGCCGGATTCTCCGCTTATGCAGGAGCATCCCAGTTGGAACAGGCAAAGCAGCGTGCGAAGTGCTCCTTGGACGCTTTCACGGAACGAAGAAACGGGGTAAGCTGCATCTGTCTGTCGGTTCTGTTCGTGATCCTTGGGGTCGCCATCAACCTGTGACAGTGCATTTCTCCCAAGCCTTTTTGCTTCTTCCAAAGCCGGTTGATGGGTCTTGCTGCTGGACCCTCACTGCGATAGCCCATCGGCGGTTTTGAAAGATAGATATTCCTTCATTTTCATCACTTGCGTAACAGCAGCAATAAGAGCGGAGCCTTGCAAAAGGTTCCGCTCTTGTTGTCTAAGAAAGTATTGCATTACAAGGCCAAAGGAATATACTTACAGTAGCTGAATTTCGATATTAAACGGAGGGGCTATGGGAACCAGCAAACGAGTTTGTCCGAACTGCGGACGCAAAATGAAGCAGCAGTTCATTGGCCTGTTCCACTGTAAATGCGGCACAAGCTGGAAACGTGATATTGGATTTTTTGAACGAACCCCGGATATGGTATTTGCACTTGAGCGAAAAAAGGTAGGCAGCAAGGTGAAGCAGCTGCCAATCATACTACATAAATAAATAGACAGACCGCCCATCAGCATTAAAACTGGTGGGCGGTCTGATTTATTCCTCGGAGATGCCAAGATAATCGTCAATTTTCATAATGTCATCCCCACTGATTTCCAGCAAATTTTCAAATGGAATGACAGTCTTATTGATTTGCAAAATGTGGAATACTGTATCTATATTTTCTGCTTTTCCGGTCAGGGTGATATAATTGCCCACTGGCGGGATTTCCGGGTGCGCTACGTCCTCTGCAAAATAGCGCACTGTGATAGTCATGCCTTTTGTGACCTGCATCAACCTGTCAGACAGTGCAGACAGTTCTTCTTCGGTCAGAATGCGCTTGGTCACACGCTCGGTACGCTGCTTTTCTGCGGCAAGCTGCTCATCATAACCACGCAGGGCTGCAAAGGGAGAGAAGATCTTTGCCCGGTTCTGTAAGGTCATGCGGGGATGTTTGCGAAGGGATTCTTCGGTCTGGGGGCGTTCCATCTCTATGATATCCCCATACTTTTGGGCAGTCTCTTGTCCGATCTTGCTATTTTTGTAGTTTTCCATCCGCACCTCCTGCGCTGTGCCCGCCGATCTGCGCATTGCGCTGGCGCATGGTGGCACCTTCCTCGTAGCTGCTGGCTTTCAGCACGGCGTTTTTGCCGTACTTGTTCTTGATGCCCAGCATGGCTTGCTGGAGTTTTTTCTCCTTTTCCAGCTTCTTGGTGTCGGTGAAAAAGTCCACCTGATAGATGCCCTCGTCCTGGGTGACCTTGTTGGCGTTGAGGGTGATGCGCCGCACCGTCAGCGCAGGGTTAGTAATGCGCTCAAACAGCTTTGCGCTTTCGTTGATGATGGTGCTGCCCAGATTGGTAGGAGCATCAAACCGGACGGTGCCGTGCGCCGCTTTGGGGATGATTCTGCCGTAGCGGTCGGTCTGGGTCAGACCACGATAGCCGCCCTTGTCCACGTTCTCCCGGTCGTAGCCTATCTCCAAGGTGATGGATTCCGTCACCAGCTTCTTTTCCGTAAGCCGGAACATCAGAATTTCCGCCATCTCCCGGACGATGAGCTTGGCTTTATCGTTGGGGTAGGGGCAGGTCAGCACCTGCCCCTCGCTGATGCTGTTGGTGCTGGGCTTGTAGCTTTTGATCTGCTCCATGCCGCAGGGTTCGTAGCCCCATGCGTGGTCGATAAGGATTTCTGCATCCACGCCAAAAATCTCATACAGACGATCTTCTCCGTGGATGGAAAACCGTGCCAAGTCCCCCATCGTATAAATGCCGTGGGCTTCCAGTTTTTTCACTGTGCCGGGGCCTGTCATCCAGAAATCCGTCAGCGGGCGATGGTTCCACAGCAGATACCGATAGGACTGCTCGTCCAGCTCTGCAATGCGGACACCATCTTTGTCTGCCGGGATGTGCTTTGCCACAATGTCCATGGCCAGCTTTGCAAGGTAGAGGTTGGTGCCGATGCCTGCCGTTGCGGTGATGCCGGTGTTGTACAGCACCTCCCGCACCATGGTCATGGCAAGTTCATGGGCGCTCATGTGGTAATAGGGCAGATAGCCCGTCACATCAATAAAAACCTCGTCGATGGAGTAGGGGTAAATATCTGCCGGGGACACATATTTGAGGTAGGTCTTGTAGATTTGGGTGGACACATCCAGATACCGCTGCATCCGGGGCGGCGCAACAATGTAACTCAACCCCAGTGCAGGGTCTGCGTTCAGGGCGTTGGCATCGAAAGAGGTGCTGGCAAAGTGATATTTGCCGTCCTCTCCCCGGACTGCCTTTTTCTGCCGGATAGCAATTTGCAGCCGCTGGGCGTTGACCTCCCGGACACGCTGGACGGCTTCAAACAGCCGCGCTCTGCCGGGTATCTTATATGCCTTTAAGGAGGGCGATACCGCAAGGCAGATGGTCTTTTCCGTCCGGGTGGCATCTGCTACCACCAGATTGGTAGTCAGCGGATCAAGATGGCGGTCAACGCATTCCACCGAAGCGTAGAAACTCTTGAGGTCGATTGCGAGATAGGTGCGCTTTTTGCCGTCCATCGTCCTGTCCTTTCCGTGTGCTTATCAGACCTCCACAAACCACCGCCCGAAGCGGCTGGGAAACGTTCGGTCCGCACGTTCAAAAAACAAATGCCGCTCTTGTCCTTTAATGATTACAGTATAACAGTCCCCCGGCAGGTCGGCAATGGTAGATGCTGGGCGGAAGTCCCGCACCTGCTCAATGGGGTACGTCCGACCATCGCCCCATATAATCTGCCGGGGCTGCATATAGCCGGTTGCATCAAAATCAGAAGTCACTTTCACATAAACCTTTTCTGTTTTGCGGCGGTAGTTCTGATTCATTCTTCACAGCTCCTTTGCACAAGATACAACCATTTATCTTATTATAATAAATCTTTGCGCTGTTTTCAAGAGCAAATACAACAACTATTAGCGATACAAAAAATATACGGCTATATTTCAGTGTGAAGTCTGAATATAGCCGTATTTCTGCTTTATGGAAGATTTAATTGTTCTCCTCAAAGTTCTCGACCTGTTCCATGACTTTTTTGAAAACTTCGCATTCAGACTGCGACCCAAAAGGAACGCATTGTTGTGGCAAGCAGTGCAGACGTATATACATCTGCTTATTTTGCGTTGCAAAATGCTTGTTGGGGAGTGCCCCAAGCCCCTTTGATCTGCATTTTCCAATGCAGGCTGCGCATCCCTGCGGGACGCTTTTTACCCGGTGATTCTTTCCGGGTCGTTGAGGACTTGCATGAGGTGAGAAGCGGCTTGTACCAGAGAAGCATACTTCATCTGTTCCGGGACAGGCGCATTCAGAAGCGAAATGCCCCATTCCTGCATACATTTCGAAAGCTCCTTCTGCGCCAGCAGTGCAGCCTCTCGGCGCACTTCCGGGGAAGCGTCCGTGTCCAGAACGTAGGCAGCATGAAATCCGCCGTTGCGATCTTCCGTCAACTGCACCATGGAATTGTGGTCGATCCAGAAGTGACAGAACCAGACCCTGCCGCCGATTTCTTCCATTTCGGAGCGCAGCTCTTCTTCATCGCTCCATTGCGACATCTCGGAGAGAATGCTTTGCAACTGCTCATACGCCTGCTGCTCGGCAGGGGTTACTTTCTTGCATCGGTATTCCCGCTGGATGGTGCGTTGCCAATACAACGCCAGCTTGCCCTGCTTTGCGCGCTCGGTTGCATCCTGAATATCCACTAAAATACTGTACCGTGGTTCTCTCATTTCAGCACCTCCAAATCAATTCTTTAGAGTATAACACACTCTATAAGAATGATTATAGCCGAAAGCGATGCAAATGAAAAGCGTACCGGCTAAATCCCAGCCGATACGCTTGCAAGGGTTGCTGATTATTCTTCGTTTGTAAGATACGGGAGATTGGCGATATAGGTGTCCAACAGGTCGAGTGCTGCCTTTTTCTGAATAGGGGTCAAGCCTTCCAGCCGCTTGCGGATCTCGTCGTCGGTCACATGGGATGCTGTTCCAACGTAATCACGGAGCAGAACGTCAGCCGGAATATCCAGCGCGTTCAGAATGCTGATGAGCGTAGAGAGACTAGGCTCTTTCAGTCCACGCTCAATTGCACCGATAAAATTGGTGGAGAGATTCGCTTTTTCTGCGAGTTGCTCCATTGTCAAGCACTGATTCTGCCGCTGCTCCCGCAGGCGCTGCCCGAATAATTCTTTCATAGCACGCTCCATTTCAGTAGAGTTGTTTACACTCCATAGAATACCTGTTGTGGTGCGTCCAATACACAATCAATAGACTGTGTTGTTGCCAACAGGATAGCAAAGCACAAAAAATACCGGGAGCCGACCACTCTCGGTCAACTCCCGGCAATCTTTTCTTATCGAACTTGCTCGTTCTCCTGTACTGTTTGTTCTTCCGCAAAAAATCGTTCTACGTTTTTCTGTGCCCGAACCAGTTCCTGCATCTCGTTCCGCGCCTTGCGGTAGTCCGGGTAGGCTGCTTTCTTTTTGGTCAGCAGCTCTGCAAACTCCGCATCCAACGCCTTGACCTTCGGCAGCTTTTGCAGCCCGGCTTCGTCAAAGGCAACTTTCGCCGCCTTGTGCAGAGCAATCTCATCCCGGTGGGCTTCCAAAAACTTCTTACTGTACCCCGACTTGCGGTAGGCATCATAGACCGGGCGAGTCTTGGCGTAGTTGATGATGTGGGTTTTCAGCACAGCAATTTCCGTCAACCTCGCTTCTGCCGCCTTGATGGAATCGCCCAAGGCATGATAGCGTTCCGTTGCCGCCGCTGCACGTTCCCGCAGTTCCTCGGCGCTGCCGATTTTCTGCTCCTGTAAAAACAGCAGGGTCTTGGACATCTCTTTCAAATTGAACTTGGTTGCCCACTTTTTGTAGCCAACGCTTTTGCCCTCTGCCATTTTTCCCTGAATGTCCACCAGCAACTGGAAGGGCTGTTCTTTGGGCGGCTGCTTCTGGTACGGCTGGTGTTTCGCCCTGCCTTCCAGCACCGCCTTGATCTCGTCCTCGCCATAGCCGGTGCCCAGTGTGCAGAAACGGATGAACCGTTTCTGCCCCTTGCCCTTCACCGCCGTGTGCTTACCACGCTTCACCTCATATCCATTCTGCTCCAGCTTTTGCAGAAAAACTTCAAAGTCCTTCGGTTTTTCTGCAAGGATGGTGTCAATGATTCCGCACAGGCGGTCACGGTTACTTTCTTTCGGCGGATAGACGATGCGCTTCTGCCGCTCCCGGTAGGGCTTCTTTTCAATGACGGACAACTGATGCTCTAAGCAAATCAGGTCACTCAACCGCTGCACTGCCAACGCCGAAAAGAAAAAATCCCGGAACTTTCTGGTGCCATCCAACGCTGTGGAGTTGAAGATCACATGGTTGTGGATGTGCTGCCGGTCCGTGTGCGTTGCCACCACAAAGGCATACTTGCCCTTGGTAAAGCGCATTGCCAGTTCGTAGCCTACCTTGTTAGCCTCCTCTGCGGTGATCTCACCCGGACGAAAGGACTGCCGTATCTGATAAGCAATTACATCGCTTTTTTGTCTGCGTCCGGTGGCAAGGTCGTACTGCCGCTTGGACAGCATAAATTCTTCGTCTGCGGTCAAAGGGCTGCACTGGTAGCTGCTGACCAGCTCTCCTCTGTTCGTTTTGTCAGGATTCTTCGCATAGTCCGTGCGGCTTTTCAGACAGGCCGCAACCGACTTGCCTTTGTTTTTGTGCAGCGCAATCAGCCGTGTTGCTGCCAGCGTCATCACCCCCCCTTATTGAAAAGAAAAAATGCCGCCCGGAGGCGGCATCAAGATCATTTGGATAATTTTTCGTAATCGGCAGCACCTGCCAGATACATCGCTTTGTAACGGGCGCATTCCAGCTCGTTGCAGATCCCATCTAAGGCAAGGTATTGCTTCCATGCTTCGTTGCCGATGACGCTCTGAAGGGCTTTCTCAGCCGCTATTTTGGCTTTTTTCAGCCGCCGATAGTTTTCATCCTCACCCAGCATTTCAGAAAAAATCGTGCTGCTGCGCTCAGAATAATATTCCTCCAACTTCTGATTTTCCATAGCACCCCTCACAATCCGGCAACCCAGCCACTAAAACGTTCTGCAGCATCTGCAATCAATGCGCCCATAAAAATCAACACAAAGCAGCCAAACTCTGCCACCAGCAGAATCAAAAATTGCAGCCACTCCCGGCAGTGCAGCGTATAAAGACCGCAGCCGAAAATATACATCATCGGCAGAGCCAGCACAAACGCTGACAGGTTCAGCGTCCATTTCAGCATCAGCGCAAGGAAAGCCGTAAGCAGCCAAAACGGGAAAACGATCATCTTAAAAACGAACCTCATATCTAGCACCTACCTTTCAACTTTATTATAAAGGCATCTCCACACCCCTTGCAAGGATGTCACCCCTTATGTACCCCCCGCAGTCCTCCAACTGCGGGGAAAATTTTAGAGTTCTGCCAGCCGGGAAAGAATCTGCCGACCAATGTCAATCAGTTCGTCCAGCCGTTGCCGCAGGTCCTCCATGTCAGCGGCGTAGACTTTGCCGCACTCGTTGGCACGTTTGGCGTACTGGTTGAGATTGTTGCTGCACATCTGCAAGAGATATGCCATGCGGCGCAGCTCCTTCAGGTCAAGGTGCAGGCAGTAGCCATCCAGAGCCATCTTTCGGATATAGGCACTCAGACTGCGGATGCCCATGCCCAGCATCTTTTCATAAATGCGGTTCTTCTCGGCTTTTGTGGTTCTCAGGATGATGATCTCGTCCCGCTTTTCCCTCACCGGGCACCACCGTCCTTGTCGTAATAACTGCGGAAGGGCTTCGCCGGCTCCGGCTTATCGGATTTTTCTTCCAGCGCCGCCAGCACCGAGGGGCGGCGAGGTTCATCCTCCTGTTCTTCCTCGTCCTGCTCCGGTTCATGGCTCTTTTCGTCCACATCCAACTGAGCGTTCAGCTCTGCAAGCCGTGCGGACTTCTCCGCCAATTCTTCCTCCTGCGGGAAGGGCTTTTCCACCTCGATCTGCGCCGCCGCCTGCTGCTGATGCAGGGTGGTCAGCTCGTTCTCGGCGGCGGTGATGCGCTCCGGGAAGTTGTTCAGGGAGTTATCCAGACGAATGATGTTACCCATCGGGTCGGTGCCCAAGGGAACCGTGTACTTCCGCTGTCCTTTCAAAAGTGCCTGATACTCCGTGCGGAAAGCATCGAACCGCAGGGACAGTTCAAAGCCCCGGTAACTGCCGATCACTTTTTCCTCGGCGTTGGGCAGTTCCGAACAGGCAAGCACCAGCCGTTCACCGGCGGTCTTTTTCTCGTCGTAGGTCACGCCCTTGATGACCATGCCGCAAAACTCCTCCTTGCCCTGTGGATGGGCGGCGGCAAGCTGTGCATCGGATTTCAGTCCGGCAATGTGGGCGTTCGCTTCCTGAATGTCAGCTGGGAACTTGGTCAGCAGCTTGTCTTGCAGACGGAATTTCTGGCTCTGGTGGTCGGCTTTCAGCACCTTCAGCTTTGCCACTTGCACATCCAAATCCATCTTCTCCTTGATAAGCGGATTGCCGGCACATAGAGCCTTGATTTCGGCATAAGAAAGAGCCTGTTCATCCACATCCTCGCAGGAGCGCACTGGGGATTTGGAAGTCATGATTTGGCTGATAAATCGCTGTTTATTCTCAAGGGTCTGCCACAAATAGGCATCAAATGTCCCTTCCGTGACGTAATTGAACACCTTGACTTCCTTATTCATATTGCCCTGCCGGATGATGCGCCCGTTGCGCTGGGTCATGTCGCTGGGCTTCCAACCAACGTCCAAGTGATGCACCGCCACAAGCCGGGATTGCACATTGGTGCCCGCTCCCATTTTTGCCGTACTTCCGAGCAAAACCCGCACATCGCCGGAGCGCACTTTGGAGAACAATGCCGCTTTTTTCGCCTCGGTGTCGGCGTTGTGGATGAACTCGATTTCGTTTTCCGGCACACCTGCGGCGACTAACTTTTTGCGAATATCGTCATAGACGTTGAAGTTGCCATCGTTTTTCGGGGTGGAGAGGTCGCAGAACAAGAGCTGGGTCAGCTTCTGGTCTTTGCCCTCCTCCCAAATCTTCAGCACGTTCTGCACGCAGACGTTCAGTTTGCTGTTGGGGTCGTCCGGCAGCATGGGGTTCATCAGGCGAACGTCCAAGCCGATCTTTCTGCCATCGTTGGTGACGCAGAGCATATTGTCCACAGACGCATCCACCGTGCCGGAGTGGATTTCCGCAGCACGTTTGCTCAACTCCTGCACCATCTCCTTTTGGAGGTCGGACGGCTTTGCCACCACAGTCTCAAACTTTGCTTCCGGCACAGGCAGATGAAGCTGGTCGGCAGTCTTGATGTCCGCAACCTCCTTGAACATAGACATCAGCTCCGGCAGATTGAAGAACTTCGCAAATCTTGTCCGCGCCCGATACCCTGTACCTTCGGGGGCTAATTCGATGGCTGTGGTGGTCTCGCCAAAGGTTGATGCCCAGCAGTCAAAGTGGGTCAGCTTTTTCTGCTGGAGGGTGCTGTATTGGAGATACCGCATGACCGTGTACAGCTCAGTCATGGAATTGCTCACGGGCGTACCCGTGGCAAACACCACGCCCCGCCCGCCGGTGATCTCATCCAAGTATCTGCACTTGCCAAACATATCGCTGGACTTCTGGGCTTCGCTGGTGGATAATCCTGCGACATTGCGCATTTTTGTCGTGAGAAAGAGGTTCTTGTAAAAATGCGACTCGTCCACAAAAAGGCGATCAACACCCAGCTGCTCAAAGGTGATAACATCATCCTTGCGGCTGTCGGCGCGCAGTTTTTCCAGCTTGGTTTCCAGCGTTTTCCGGGTCTTTTCCATCTGTTTGATGCTGAAATTCTCGCCTGCGTGGACTTTCAGCTCGTTGATGGCGGCAAGCGTTTCATAAATTTGCTCCTGAATGATACGCTCCTGCCGCTCAAAGGACAGCGGAATGCGCTCAAACTGGCTGTGCCCGATGATGACGGCATCGTAGTCGCCGGTGGCGATGCGGGCGCAGAATTTTTTGCGGTTGGCAGTTTCAAAATCCTTGCGCCGTGCCACCAAAAGTTTGGCGTTAGGGTAGAGGTTCAGAAACTCCGAAGCCCACTGTTCTGTCAAATGGTTGGGCACGACAAAAAGGCTTTTCTGGCACAAACCAAGGCGTTTTGCTTCCATGGCAGACGCCGCCATTTCGTAGGTCTTGCCTGCGCCCACTTCGTGTGCAAGCAACGTATTACCGCCATAAAGCACATGAGCAATGGCGTTGCACTGGTGTTCCCGGAGGGTGATCTCCGGGTTCATGCCCACGAATTTGATGTGGCTTCCGTCATACTCACGGGGTCTGGTGCTATTGAACAGCTCGTTGTACTGCTTCACCAGCGCAATGCGCCGCTGGGGATCTTGCCAGACCCAGTTGGCGAAAGCGTCCTTGATGACCTGTTGTTTCTGCTGCGCCAGCATGGTCTCCCGTTTGTTCAGCACACGTTTGGGCTTGCCCTCGGCATCCTCGATGGTGTCGTAGATGCGGACGTCTTTCAGGTTCAGGGTTTCTTCCAGAATCTTATAGGCGTTGGCTCTGCTGGTGCCGTAGGTCTCGGACGAAATAATGTCACTTCGCCCGGTGGCAGTCTTGCCCTCTACACGCCACTCGGCGGTATACGGAGAATATCTCACTTTGACTGCATGGCGCAGATAGTAGGGAATCTGGAAGGTCTCGGTCATAAACTTCTGGATAATATCCGGGTCCAGCCACGTTGCACCCAAGCGCACATCAATTTCGGAGGCTTCCAGTTCTCTGGGCTGCGCTTTGGTCAGCGCATCCACATTGACGACAAACTCCGGGTTGGTCTCTGCCGCAAACTGCGCCATCCGCAGCTTTGCCCGGACATCGCCGGACAGGTACTCGTCTGCCATCTGCCAGCCCGCTTCCGGGTCGGTGGGGTCGGCGACAGGGTCTTTGAAGATCACACCGGAAAGTTCGGTGGTAATGCGCCCATAATCACCGGGAGTGCCCAGCAGCTCTGCCATATAGGGCAGGTCCACTTTGCCGTGCTCCCCGATGGACACCGCCAGAGCTTCGCTGGGGGTGTCCACACTGGTGACGGTGCGCTCCGGGCGAATGGTGCGCTTGGTGAACATTGCCGCTTTGGATTTGAGCTGCCCCTGCTCGTCCAGATTTTCCAGTGAACACAGCAGATAATACGAGGAATCCTGCTCAAACAACCGCCCGTTTTTGCGGTCGTTCAACAGCCCGTATTTGGCAGTAAAGGCATCGTAGGCCGCGTTCAAACGCTCCTGCGTTGCCTTAATGTCGGCATCGGGGTAATCCTCCAACTGTTGCTGAATCAGGTCGTTGACAATTTGCCGCAGCTCCACCATGCCGGTAACACGCCCCTTGGCGGTATCGGACAGCTCCACCTGCGTCATCACGGAATTTTCCCGGTAGAACACCTCGCCGTCCACCACGGTATAGGAGAAGTTCTTCACATCCGGGTCGGCAGGCAGGGTGCGCCGGGTGGTTTCCTCCTCGGCAATGTCGGGAGCGTCCACCTCGGCGGCGGTGTACTGCCCCTCGATGTGCTGCACCGCTTCGGCAAGCTGGTCGGCAAGGCTGGTGCCCTCGATGGGCGCAACGGTCAGTTCCTCTCGTCCGTACTGGGTGCTTTCGGTGGTCAGTTCGCCCAGCACCATCTCCGGGTGGTCTAAGAAATACTGGTTGATGGCAAAGCCGTCCTCGGTCTTGCCGAGCTGCACCCAGTCCGGCTCATGGTCGATGGGGCGGTCACGCTTTTGCAAAAAGATAATGTCACTGACAACATCTGTACCAGCGTTAGCACGGAACGCATTATTCGGCAGACGGATCGCTCCCAGCAGATCGGCACGTTCCGCAATATGCTTGCGGGCGGTGCTGTCCTTGCTGTCCATGGTGTAGCGGCTGGTGACGAACGCCACCACGCCGCCCGGACGCACTTGGTCAATGGCTTTCGCAAAGAAATAATTGTGGATGCTGAATCCCAGCTTGTTGTACGCCTTGTCGTTGACCTTGTACTGACCAAAGGGCACGTTACCCACCGCCAAATCGTAGAAATCACGGCGGTCGGTGGTTTCAAAACCAGCCACAGTAATGTCTGCCTGCGGATACAGCATCTTGGCAATACGCCCGGTGATGCTGTCCAGCTCCACGCCGTACAGCCGACTGTCCTGCATGGTATCCGGCAGCATTCCGAAGAAGTTGCCCACACCCATGGACGGCTCCAAGATGTTGCCGGACTGGAAACCCATGCGCTCCACCGCATCATAAATAGAGCGAATCACCACCGGGGCAGTGTAGTGGGCGTTCAGGGTGCTGGAACGGGCAGCAGCGTACTCATCCTCGAAAAGCAGCCCTTTCAGTTCGGCGTACTCTTTTGCCCAACTATCTTTGCTAGGGTCAAAGGCATCTGCCAAACCGCCCCAGCCCACATATTGCGAAAGCACCTGCTGCTCCTCGGCGGTGGCACCACGGTGCTCCTGTTCCAGCTTGAACAAAGTGCGGATGGCTTCAATGTTCCGGGCGTACTTCTGTTTTGCGCCGCCCTCGCCCAGATGGTCGTCCGTGATGTGGAAGTTTCCAGCAGGCTCCGGCGCTGGTTCAGCGTTCCGAGCTTTATCCAAGGCTGCGGCATCCGGGAAGGTCTGCACCTTTCCGTCCATCACGGCAGAGATAGGCAGCTCGTCCAGTTCTTCGTCAGACGGCTCCGTCTCGTCCTTGTCTGCTAAAAATTTTGCGTGTTCGACTTTGAGCCACTCGGCGGCTTCTCTGTCTGCAACTTCTCTTTTCAGATTTTCCAGATAAGATTCTGCCTGCTTCTCGTCAGAAAACTGTGGAACGGCGTGATTGGTTTCATAGTAGTCATCATAAAGATCATCCCAGATAGCAAAAAGCGGCATTTTACCGTCAACGACTTTTCGGACAGAGAAACGTTCGTATTCAGGCACTTCGGATTCCTTGGCGATGGCTTCTGCCTGCGCCAGCATTTTATCCACACGCTGAGCAGTCGCACTCTGTCGCAGCCCCTGCTCAAACTGCTGCTTGTTAATAACCTCATTGTCCCAAGACTGCCCGTGCGCACTGGTGTCGATGCGCACATCGGTTTCGCCAACATAGCCGATGGTACCTTCAATCGTTCTGGTGGGCAGGTCTACCACAACTTCATCCCCGACATTGTAGTTGGATGCTTCCTGTCTGGTAGCACGCTGTTCCTTTTCCTCATCTGTCAGATAGCGGTCGGACTGAATCATAAGGTCGATATACTTTTCCACCTGCGCCCATTTCAGGGTGATTTTCTGGTGGTCGGGATAATGAACAAATTCCAGACCCTTCCAGTCGTGGTTGACGAAGCCTCGACTACCATCCAGATAATCGTGGGAGTGCCCACCGATGCCGTACTCCTTTGCCAACGCCTTGGCACGGAGTTTTCGGTCAGGCTGGGTCTGGTACAGTGCCATAATGCGCTGCTTGCCGCCCATAAATCCCGAACCGTGCCGCCGCAGTTCGTTCTCGATTTCTGCCTGCGACAAAACAAAAGCGGAGGGCGTTTTTTCGCTCTCCGCTTGGTCGATTTTTTCGATTTGCTGGGCTTCGGTGGGGATGTTCGCATCCAGAAAACTTAGCTGTAGATCAGCTCCGTCAGCACCAGTTCCTCTGCCTGCGCTTTCAGGCTGTTCATGTGCTGCACCCACTCCATCTGATACTGCTCCTTGTTCGGAGCCGGGTTCTGTTTCAGCAACTCCTGCATGGTCTGCTGCATCCGGCTCTCTGCCGTCTGCTCCACCTCCATCAGATGCGGGTACAGGCTCCCGTTCAGGAGCATCGTGTTGTACAGCACCGGGCGATGGTTCATCAGGTACGTCCGGCGCAGCCTGCCGTACTTGCCCAGCGGCTTCCGGGGCTGGTTCAGGGTCAGGTTCGGGAGAAGGTAATCCCCGACGGTCGAGTAGGTCACGTTCCTGCTGTTCGTATTCATATTGGCTCCTTTCTGCATTGCGGCGGCGAATGGTTGTTTTTACGGTGCGCTCAATTTGGCGTAAGACCTCCCGGCTCATGTCGCTGACGGCTGCACCAAGGGCAAAGACGGCATCCGGGGTGGAAAAATTGTAGATTGCCTGAAAATCATCTTTATCAAACCACCCTGCCGGCTCAAAACCACAGCGTTCCAGCAGCGTATAGGTGACGCTGATGGCGGCGGCGGACTTGAACTGCATCTCCACCCCAGCTTCATCATAATCCATCAGCAGCGAACCGTCAACGATGGCGCGGATGTCCTCGCCGTTGTTGTCCCAGTAATCTGCCACCAGTTTCCCCGCAACGTCCGCAAGCTGCTGGCTGACACGCTCTCCGCTGATGCCGTAGGTGGCGGCGAGCATTTCCGAAACCGGCTGTTTCAGGTCGTCGTTAAACTGCCACACCTCCGGGTCACGGGAATTGCGGCGCACCCCGGTGTCCGACACATCGAAAACGTAGTGCAGTCGGGGGAATCCGCTGGATTCGTCCAGCAGGGCGATGCCCTTGGCACCCCGGCGCACATAGCGGTTCATCCGGTTGTTCCAGATGTCAAAGTCGGCGCAGGCGGTGGCATCCGGGCGCTGGGCGTAGATCATCAGCTGGTCTGCAAAGGGGTACTTGTACAGCCGGGATGCGGTGGTCAGGTAGTCCGTCCAGCTTTCCCAGTACCGGGTCAGACCATTCGCCGTGCGCTGGGCAAGGGCGAGATATTCTTCGGTTTTGCTTGGCATTTTAGCCTCCTTTCAGTTCTGTGGTAAACAAAAAAGCGAGCGGCCTTTTCAGGTCACTCGCTTATGGAATCTATGGTATTTTATTCGTGTTTTGCGGCAAACTTTTCCGCTATCTCCAGCAGACGGTCAAAGGTCTGCTTTTCTTCCGGTTGCTCGATCAGTTTTGCAAGGAGCGCACGGAACACATCGGTGCTGTCCTGTCCCAACGCAACTGCAACTTTTTCAATGCAGTCGTGCAGTTTTTTAACCGCATCATCGGAAGGCTTAGATTTTGCAAGCAGGTCGGACAGGTAGCTGATGAAGGGATAGGTGGAATCATCGTTGATGATCTCGTTGGTTTCCTCGATGATCTTCTGGTTATCTTCAGGGGTCATATCGCCCTTTTCTTCCCATACATCACGGGAAGAAGTGCGGCCTTTCAGAAAGGTTGCAAAAAGCAGGCGGTCGATGGGTGATCTTTTTTTGTTATCCATTGGCTATCCTCCGCTTTCAATTTTTCTGTGCATTAAAACTGGTTTTAGTATAGCATGAATGGAAGGATTCTATCAAGCCCAGTTTCTTGCGGTTTGCGAAAATTTTTCGGAGCAAAAGAGCTTATGTACGCCGCCCGCAGGCGGCAAAAGTCAGTCCGGGGGAAATTCCAGCTCGGCAAACTCCGCATCGGTCAGCAGTTTCAGCTTTTCGATAACTCCCTCGGACAGTTCCCGCAGGGCAGTTTCATCCGGCATCAGGTAGCACTGCATGAGCCGCAGTTCGTGAATAAGCCCCAGCCGGGTGCCGGTGTTGTAGAGCATCATCAGGGTCAATTCCTCGTGGTCAAAGTTCATGTTCATCCCT
>ERZ1034713.331-NODE-331-length-29833-cov-5.001243_pt1 | contig 29833 bp, 28 predicted proteins | sample MGYA00520692_ERZ1034713 | MGnify/ENA primary metagenome ERZ1034713 (study PRJEB33766, sample SAMN09781717) | gut metagenome | biome: gut microbiome | host: Homo sapiens | place: Madagascar | study: EMG produced TPA metagenomics assembly of the PRJNA485056 data set... | reverse complement strand
GAAGAACACAAAAAGGCAGGAACACCGGTAAAGAAAACAACAGGAAAACCGGCAACCAATCGAACCGTTCGAGTAGATATTGAAAAGCTGGATGCACTTATGAATCAGGTGTCTGAGCTTATTATTGCAAAAAATAGTCTGGTATCTATCAGCTCTACAGAAGGCGGAAGCTTTAATAATCAGGGATTCCATGAACAGATTGAATATCTGGAGAGAATTACTACAAATTTACATGAGTCAGTCATGAAAGTACGAATGGTTCCAATTGAGAGCGTTGTTAATAAATTTCCTCGTATGATTCGTGATCTATCCCGTACATTGAATAAAAAGATGGAATTGATCATGACTGGTGAGGATACGGAGCTCGATCGTACTGTAGTGGACCAGATAGGAGATCCTTTACAGCATTTACTTCGAAATTCTGCAGATCATGGACTCGAGGATACAGAATTACGTTTACAGCGTGGAAAACCAGAAGTTGGAAGCATTTTCCTGAATGCATATCAAGAAGGTAATAATGTTATAATCCAAGTTGGCGATGATGGCAATGGTATTGATACAGAAGCTGTTAAGGCAAAAGCGGTTGAGCGAGGCATTATTACTCCAGAGCAGGCTGAAGTTATGTCGCAGAAAGAAATTATTAATCTTTTATTTATGCCTAGCTTTTCGATGGCAAAGAAGATTACGGATATTTCCGGACGTGGTGTAGGACTTGATGTTGTAAAATCAAATATTGAACAACTTGGTGGAGATGTAGAGGTAAGCACAAAATTGGGAGAAGGAACAACCTTTACGGTTCGTCTTCCATTGACACTTGCCATTATTCAGGCACTCATGGTAGAAATTCGTGATGAAAAATATGCGATTGCACTTGGGTCAATTGCAAATATCGAAAATATTCCTGTATCGGAAATAAAATATGTACAGGCCAAAGAAGTAATTCATTTACGTGGAAATGTTATTCCTCTTATTCGACTTGATGAAGTTCTGGATATTGAACCGGCAGAGGAGAAAAAAGAAAATCTGACCGTTGTTATTGTGAAACGAGGCGACAGTCAGGTTGGACTTGTGGTTGATAATCTTATGGGACAGCAGGAAATTGTAATTAAGTCCCTGGGCAAATATATTAATGGCAATAAGTTAATCAGCGGTGCAACCATTCTTGGTGATGGTGAAGTTGCATTGATTCTTGACGCAAACACATTGATGTAACAGGGGGATAAACATATGGCAACAAATAAGATAGAGACAAAAGATGTAGAAAAGGACAGCAAACAGTATATTGTTGTACAGATTGGAAATGAAAAATACGGTATTGATATCTGCTATGTAGACAATATTGTGCGTATGCAGAAAATTACAAGAGTTCCAAAAGCACAGGTTTATTTTAAAGGAATTATCAATCTTCGTGGAGAAATCGTTCCGGTTATGAGTATTCGAACAAAAATGGGACTTGAGGATGATGTGTTCACCAATGCTTCACGTATTATTATTCTTAAGATTGAAGAAAAAGGATCTTTGGGTGTCATTGTAGATGAAGTTTGTGAAGTTGTAACACTTTCTGATAGTGAAATTGAAAAGAGCAATGTAAATGCAACTCATACAAAGGATTCATTTATCAATGGAGTTGGCAAGAATGGAGATCAACTGATTTCTTTACTTGAAATCAATGCGATTGTTGATGAAAAAGATAACACGTAGTTATTTAAAATATATAGTGAGGCATTTGCCTCACTATATATGATTTTTGGAGGAATTATGGAATCTTTTACACTGGATCATGTAAATGAAATGTATATGGATGTGCTCCGGGAACTTGGAAATATTGGAGCTGGAAATGCAACCACTTCACTGGCGAATATGATTAATGAACAAATTAATATGAATGTTCCGAAAGTTGAGTTGATTGAGGCATCCAAACTCGGCTCAGCTATTTGCCCGGAAGATGAAATTATTGTTGGTATATTTTTGGAAGTGACGCGCGACATTAGGGGAAGCATGATGTTTTTGATGCGTATGGAATCTGCACATTATCTTGTGAACCGTTTAATGGGAAGAGATCCGAAAAATATGGATCCGTTTGATGATATGGATTTGTCAGCAATGAAAGAAATTGGAAATATTATTGCAGGAGCCTATTTGTCAGCACTTTCCGGAATGACAAATCTTACGATTGCACCATCTGTTCCTTATATTGCGGTTGATATGGCAGCTGCAATTTTAAGTGTTCCAGCAATCCAGTTTGGGCAGTATGGAAATAATGCGCTTCTTATCGAAACGGAATTCGGAAGTGATTATATGATAGGTGGCTATTTTATATTAATGCCGGAAGAAGATTCATATGCCAAAATTTTGGAATCTCTTGGCATCCAGTTATAGGAGTAATGGATATGGGAGAAACGATTAAAGTAGGTATGGCAGACTTGAAAGTAGCACATGCCCCAGACTCTTTAATAACTCTGGGACTTGGATCCTGTATAGGACTTACATTGTATGATCCGGTTGCAAAAGTAGGTGGGCTTGTGCATTTTATGCTGCCTGATAGTACAAAATTAAAAAATAATACGAATATAGCAAAATTTGGAGATACCGGAATTAAAGAATTGCTTCGTGTGGTACTTGCGGAGGGTGCTTCTCAGCGAAGACTGGTAGCTAAAATTGCTGGTGGGGCATGCATGTTTGAAATGAGTGGACTTTCTTCCATGGGACGCGTGGGAGAGAGAAATGCAGAAGCAGCTAAGACAATGTTAAAGCAATTGAATATTCCACTAAAGGCAGAAGACATTGGACTTAATTATGGAAGAACCGTCGAACTTAATTGTGAGAATGGAGATTTTCTGATAAAATCAGTTGGAAAACAAAATAAAATTATATAGAAGAGGTGCGTAATATGAAAACCAATGGAGTGCCGGCGATTGTCATGCTCCTGGCCGGATTTACTGATTGCATAATAGCAATTCGTACGCATATGACTTTGGGAAGTTTTACCCGGCAGCTTTTTCTTGTTTTGTTAATTTTTTATGTTATTGGATGCATGGTTAAGCTGATTCTTGATCGAAATATTGATAAGATGGAAGATGTGAAAACTGTGGAAGAAGAATTGTCTGAAAAAAAAGTGGATATAGATGAGACGTCGGAGGAGAAGACGGCAGAGGAAGACGCAGAGAAGGAAAAACAGGTAGAAGAAAACGAATAGCTTGGAGCGGACTGAATGAAAAGTACGGATAAAGAAAAATTATGGGATGAATATCGCAGAAAACCAACACAGGCATTGCGGGAACAACTGATAATAGAATATTCACAGCTCGTAAAGCTTGTTGCTGGAAGACTTAGTATGTATTTGGGACATAATGTGGAATACGATGATCTGGTTAGCTATGGAATCTTTGGACTTATTGATGCAATCGACAAATTTGACCTTACAAAGAATGTTAAATTTGAGACGTATGCAAGTCTTCGTATTCGTGGGGCTATTCTGGATCAGATTCGAAAGATGGACTGGATACCGCGTACCGTTCGGCAGCGTCAGAAAAAAATGGACGATGCCATTAAACAGATAGAAATGCGTACGGGAAAGACGGTAACGGATGAAGAACTTGCAAGGGAGCTGGGGCTGACAGAAGATGAACTTGGAAATTGGCAGTCACAACTTAAAGTGACAAATCTGGTTTCGCTGAATGAATTTGAAGAAAGTGGAACGGAGCCGACAATCGATCATCAACATGCTCATTTTTCTCAGCCTGAAGATGTTGTTGCTGATGAAGAATTAAAAAAGACATTAATAGAATCTTTGGACTTATTAACAGAAAAAGAAAGAAAAGTTATTGAATTATATTATTATGAAGAAATGACTTTGAAAGAAATAAGTAAAATCCTTGAAGTTTCAGAGTCCAGAATCTCACAATTGCATACCAAGGCTCTTGTGAAAATGAGAAAAACAATGGGAAATTATATGGATATTCTGATAGATTAGGATGTGAGTAATATGGCAATCGGACCAATAGATTATGCAATGATCCAGCGAACAAGCGATGTTGAAATGTATAAAATGCAAGAAGAAACAAAACCATTTGTGGATCAGCAAAATATACAGGCACAGGTAACTGCCCGTGAAAAAATGCAGAGCCGGCAGGTCGTGAACTCTCAGGACAGTGAGCAGACAAAAAATGATGCAGATGCCAGAAAAGAGGGAAAAGGACATTATTTTTCGCAACAAAGAAACAAAAAGCAAGAAAAAGAAGTGACTGGCAAGGTCGTGCAAAAGCAGGAACACGGCAGATTTGATATGAAAATATAGAATTGAGGAAGAAAGAACATGATAGAAATCATTTTGGTTATTGTGGGCGTTATATTTATAGTTGCAAGCTTTTTTGTTCAGGAAAAGCTGACAGGAAAAGATGTACAGGCAATTGCAGATATGAGTGAAAAAGAGTTGAATGTAATTGTGGAAAAGGAACTTAAGGATGCGAATGGCAAAATTGAGGATGCAATTGCAGAAACTTTTGATGATTCTATGGACATTGCAAAAAGAGGGTTGGAGAAAGTTACCAACGAAAAGATTATGGCAATTGATGAATATAGTAATACTGTGCTTGAGTCTATGAATAAGACACACAATGAAGTCTTGTTCTTATATAGTATGTTAAACGATAAGCATGCAGAACTTACGGAACTTGCATCCCATTTGCAGAAATTTTCCGATGAGGTAAAAAATACGGAGACAGAAGCACTGGAAAATTTGTCAGCAGTTGCAAATGAGTTGGAACAGAGAACAACCGTGATGCCGAGTGTGGAAGAAAACTTTCCAGAACCGGAAAAAGCAGAACAGGTAGAGCCTCAACAGATGCCGGTGGAAGAGGAAAATGATGATGCTAACCATAATATGAAGATTCTGACGCTTTGCAGACAGGGAATGAATGATGTGGAGATTGCCAGAACATTAGGTCTTGGCTTAGGCGAAGTACGATTAGTGATAGGTTTATACAAAGGGGAGCAGACAGGTGAAGTTTAAGTATTATTTACGGGGATGCGGAATTGGAATATTATTTACTGCAATTATTTTAATGATTTCGTTTCGCTCAGATAAAAACCAGATGACAGATTCGCAGGTGATGGAACGTGCGTCGGAACTTGGAATGATCACACCGGAGGCAACGGTTCCAGAGACGGAAGATACGCAATTGGCAGAACCGACAAATACAGAGCCAATAGCAATGAATACCGAGAATGATAAAAACAAGGATACAGAATCTGTACAGGATACGGAATCAAAGGACACTGAAGAGTTAGAAGTGGTTCCGGATTTTGATACGGAAGAAAAAAATACAGATTCAAAGAAGGATGCATCAAAGAAGGATGATAAATCTTCGGATTCTAAAAAGACGCAAAAAGAAGAAAAAATTGTTCTTGAAATCAAGCGGGGGGATGTATGCAGGACGATATCAGAGAATCTTGTTGCACTCGGAATGGTTGAAGATGCAGAGGAATTTCGAAAATATATGCAGAAGAATGGTTACGATCATCAGATCAATGTAGGAAGTTTTGAATTAAAAAAAGGAATGTCCTATGAAGAGATCGCAAAAACAATCACTTCTTAAAAATAAAAAAATACTTGAAAGAGAGCCTTTGGTGTGTTATAATTCCAAAGGCTTTTAATTTAATTAATCACATGTATGGAGGTTACCGGTGCCGGATTTACGCTTTCCGGTGGTTGACCGATTGGAAGTACATGGAAGAAAACAACCAAATGGAGGTAAGTAAAATGAGCGTAATTTCAATGAAACAGTTACTGGAAGCAGGTGTTCACTTTGGACATCAGACAAGAAGATGGAACCCTAAAATGGCTCCATACATTTACACAGAGCGTAATGGTATCTACATCATCGATTTACAGAAGTCTGTAGGAAAGGTTGATGAGGCATATGATGCAATCTCTGACATTGCTGCTCAGGGTGGAACAATTCTTTTCGTAGGAACAAAGAAGCAGGCACAGGACGCAATTAAGACAGAAGCAGAGCGTTGTGGAATGTACTATGTAAACGAGAGATGGTTAGGTGGAATGCTCACAAACTTCAGAACAATCCAGAGCCGTATCGCTCGTCTGAAAGAAATTGAGACAATGTCAGAAGATGGAACATTTGATGTTCTTCCTAAGAAAGAAGTTATCGCATTAAAGAAAGAGTGGGACAAGTTAGAGAAAAACCTTGGTGGAATCAAGGATATGAAGAGAATTCCGGATGCTATCTTTGTAGTAGATCCTAAGAAGGAAAGAATTTGTATTCAGGAGGCACAGTCTCTTGGAATTACATTGATCGGTATTGCTGATACAAACTGTGATCCAGATGAGTTAGATTATGTTATCCCAGGTAATGATGATGCAATCAGAGCGGTTAAGTTAATCGTTTCTAAGATGGCTGATGCTGTTATCGAGGCAAAGCAGGGAACAGAAGAAGCTACTGCAGAAACTGCTGAGGAGACAGTAGAGGAATAATTTTTGCATAATCATTCGAGAATTGGAGGAAAATAAGATGGCTATTACAGCAGGAATGGTAAAAGAACTGCGTGAAATGACAGGCGCAGGTATGATGGACTGCAAGAAAGCGTTAACAGAGACAAACGGAGATATGGATGCCGCTGTTGAAGTGTTAAGAAAAAGCGGCGCTGCTAAGATGGAAAAGAAACAGAGCAGAATTGCTGCTGAAGGTATTGCAAGAGTTGCAGTAAATGGAAATGTTGCAGTTGTAGCTGAGGTGAACTCAGAGACAGACTTCGTTGCAAAGAATGAGACTTTCCAGGAGTTTGTACAGACTGTTGCGGACACAGCACTTGCTTCTGATTTGAATGGTGGAGCAAACGGTGAGGATATTGAGGCTCTTCTTGCAACAAACGGACTGAATGATCTGCTTGTTGAGAAGACTGCTACAATCGGTGAGAAGTTATCTGTTCGTAGATTTGAGAAGGTAACAGGAGATATTGTTACTTCTTATATCCATGGAGGTGGAAGAATCGGTGTTGTTATCGCTGCAAACGGTACAGCTGATGATGCTGCAAAAGAAGCTCTTACAAATATTGCCATGCAGGTTGCTGCAATGAATCCACAGTACATCAGCAGAAATGATATTTCTGCTGACGAACTTGCCAAGATCAAAGAGATCACGATTGACAGTGCATTAAATGATGCGACAACTCTTCCAAAGCCTATCTTAAATAAGCTGCTCGACAAAGCTATCAACGAGAAGGTTTGGAGCGATGATGATATCGCACAGTTCAATGAGCACAAGAACAATATGAACTATGTATGGAACTTCCTTTCTGACGCTGCAAAAGCTCAGCTTGCTGAACTGGCTATGGCAGACAAGGATTCTATCGTTGCTGAGAAGATGTTTGGCGGTCTTGTAGAAGGACGTGTATCTAAGCAGTTAAAGGAGATTTGTCTTCTTGATCAGACTTATGTTAAGGCTGAGGATGGCAAGCAGTCAGTAGCTAAGTATCTTGATTCTGTTTCTAAGGATCTTACAATCACCAAGATGGTTCGTTTTGAAGTTGGCGAAGGTATGGAAAAGAAGCAGGAAGATTTTGCTGCTGAGGTTGCCGCTCAGATTAAGGGCTAATTATATTGAATTGTATCATTCGATATCAAAAAAGGACGGATTTTTTTCCGTCCTTTTTTTAAAAACATAAGATAGACTTTACAAGTACGAAAATTATGTTAAAATAAAAAAGGATATTTCTCGATGGAGGAAAATAATGAACGAAGACGAAAAAGCAGCGTTAGAACAGCAACGCCAAAGGCGCAATCGGATTACACGCATGAAGAATGCGGTAATTGTGGTTGTGGCGGGGTGGATGGTTGTTTCATTTCTTGCCATTATTATCCTTACAGTACAGGTGGTTCGTTTAAATCATCGGATTGATAAGCTTACAATTCGAAACGAAAGTTCGGTAGAAAATTCGGCACGGGAAGAACCAACGGAGCAGGAAAATACAGAAAGCATGGATCTACAGGCAGAAACTACAAATATGCCAACGGATATAGATGCGGAGGAGAATCTTGCAAAAGAAGGAGATGAACACAAGGTTTATCTTACTTTTGATGGTGGCCCGAATGAAAATACGAATGAAATACTAGATGTGCTGGCGAAATATAATGTGAAAGCAACATTTTTTGTTATAGGTAATAAATCGGATGAAATGAAAACTGTTTATCAACGAATTGTAGATGAAGGACATACAATTGGTATGCATTCGTATAGCAATAGTTACAGTAAGATATATTCATCACCGGAGGCTTTTGAAAAAGATGTTGCAAAACTTGATGCTTATTTAAAAGAAGCGACGGGAAAAGAAAGCAAATATTATCGTTTTCCTGGAGGCAGCAATAATGAAATAAGCAATGTAGATATGTCAGAATTTATTCATGTTTTAAATGAAAAACAGATTACATATTTTGACTGGAATGTATCCGCTGGCGATGCAGCTTCGGATTATTCCGCACAGGATATTGTTACAAATGTAACAGAGGGGGTATCCAAATATAAGACATCTGTCGTGTTGTTACATGACGGAGATGATAAGTCAACAACGGTGGAGGCGCTTGGACCTTTGATTGAGGCATTACAGAAAATGAAAGCAAAGATTCTGCCGATTGATGAAAATACAAACGTTATTCAATATATCAAGGCAGATAGCGTTGAATAAATATGAGATGGAGGAAAATACAAATGGGATTATTTAAGGATTTTAAAGAGGATTTTTCGCAGGCAGTGAATGAAATGATGCCAGGAACAGAGACATCTGCAAAAAACAGCAAGCCGGAAGAACTTGTTGTTAATACGTTAGGGGAAGACGTAGATGTAAAAAAGGAATTATCCAAATTAGACGGTCTTCTTGAACAGGTAAAGAAGGATGAGACACCTGCAATTAAAGCTGCCTTAGAGACAGAAATTCCAAATGTAATGAATGAAAAGAAGGAAGAGGAGCCGGAGACACCGGAAATCAGACCAGTAGAAACTACAGAAGAGGATAAAATTTTAATGAATAATGCAGCATTATTAAACAACAATCTTACACCAGAGCCACAGGTACAGGTGGCACCTACAATTACACCAAGTGCACCAGTTAATACAGTTAATTTGGGAGCTGTTGCAGATGAGACATCTGTTATTACTGCAGGAACTGTTTTAACAGGTGATCTTGCATCGGATGGATCTTTTGATATCCAGGGAACAATCAATGGAAATATTTCCTGTAATGGCAAACTTGTGATTACAGGTACTGTCAATGGAAACAGTGCAGCTTCTGAAATCTTTGCTGATGTGGCTAAGATTGAAGGAGAAGTAACAAGTACAGGAACCGTTAAGGTTGGTGCTGGATCTGTAATTATTGGAAACATTGCTGCTTCATCTGCAGTTATTGCAGGTGCAGTAAAGGGTGATATTGATGTACAGGGACCAGTTGTTGTTGATACATCTGCTGTAATTATGGGAAACATTAAATCCCGTTCCGTACAGATTAACAATGGAGCTGTAATTGAGGGATTCTGCTCACAGTGCTATGCAGATGTTGATGTTCAGGGCTTATTTGATGGCAGATAATCAGAGGAGATAATATGAAGCGTATTTTATTAAAACTTAGCGGAGAGGCATTGGCTGGTGACAAACATCACGGCTTTGATGAGCCTACCGTAACAGTTGTTGCAAAGCAGGTAAAAAAATTAGTGGACGATGGTGTACAGGTTGGAATCGTCATTGGTGGTGGAAACTTCTGGAGAGGACGTACCAGTGAAACGATTGACCGTACAAAAGCGGATCAGATTGGCATGCTTGCCACCGTTATGAATTGTATTTACGTGTCGGAAATTTTCCGCTCAGTTGGAATGAAGACAGCTGTATTGACTCCGTTTGAGTGTGGATCTATTACAAAATTATATTCCAAAGATCGTGCAAGCAAATATTTTGCACATGATATGGTTGTATTTTTCGCAGGAGGAACCGGACATCCGTATTTCTCTACGGATACTGCAACCGTGTTGCGTGCTGTAGAAATCGAAGCAGAGGGTATCTATCTTGCAAAAGCAATTGATGGTGTATATGATAGTGATCCAAAGACAAATTCAAATGCAAAGAAATATGACGAAGTTTCTATCGAGGAAGTTATTGATAAGAAACTGGCAGTTGTCGATCTGACAGCTTCTGTTATGTGCATGGAGAACAAAATTCCAATGTATGTGTTTGGACTGAATGAAGAAAATAGTATTGTAAATGCAGTAAATGGTGCGTTTCGTGGGACGAAAGTCACCGTTGACTAGGAGGTTAAATTTATGGATGACAGATTAGTGATGTTTGAGGACAAGATGGGGAAGTCTCTTGCCAATCTTGAAGAGGAGTTTGCAGGTATCCGTGCAGGACGTGCTAATCCACATGTGCTTGACAAACTTCGCGTGGACTATTATGGTACACCTTCACCAATTCAGAGTGTTGCCAATGTCAGCGTACCCGAGCCACGAATGATACAGATTCAGCCATGGGAAGCTTCTATGGTAAAAGAAATCGAAAAGGCAATCCTTAGTTCTGATTTGGGTATCAATCCTACCAATGATGGCAAGCTGATTCGTCTTATTTTCCCGGAACTTACAGAGGAAAGACGTAAGGAACTTGCAAAGGATATCAAGAAAAAGGGCGAAGGAGCCAAAGTTGCAGTCCGCAATATTCGCAGGGATGCAATGGATCATTTTAAAAAAGTCGGTAAGGCAGAAGATATTTCCGAGGATGAAATCAAAGATCTTGAGGATAAGATTCAGAAACTTACAGATTCGTATGTAGCGAAGATTGATAAAGCTGTTGAAGCGAAGTCACAGGAGATTCTTACTGTATAATGGTTGTAAGGGACATTGCCACTGGCAGATGTCCCTTTTCCTGTCATAAGAGAGCATGGAAGAGGGGAGAGAAATCCCTGAATTTTTATGCAGTGATACAGAGATTGAGGTGAATTATGAAAATTCCAAAACATGTAGCAATTATTTTGGATGGAAATGGACGATGGGCCAAAAGTAAAGGTATGCCAAGAAATTATGGACATACAATTGGTGCCAAAAATGTAGAGACTGTCTGTAGGGCGGCAGATGAAATTGGTATCAAATATCTGACTTTATATGCATTTTCTACAGAAAACTGGAATCGGCCAGATAATGAAGTGCAGGCGCTGATGAAGTTACTGGAAAGCTATTTGAAAACATGCATCAAGACCGCTGATAAAAATAACATGAGAGTTCGTGTGATCGGAGAAATCAGCCGCTTGTCGGAAACTTTTCAGCGGCGGATAAATGAATTGGAACAGGCATCTGCTGCCAATACAGGATTAAATCTTACGATTGCCATTAATTATGGCAGCCGGGATGAGATGATTCGCGCAATGCATCAGATGATAAGCGATGTGAAAGCAGGAAAACTTGAGGAAGATACAATTGATGAAAAAGTTTTCAGCTCCTATCTGGACACAAGGGAACTGCCGGATCCGGATCTTCTGATTCGTACCAGCGGGGAACAGCGGCTTTCCAATTATCTTTTATGGCAGTTGGCATATAGTGAATTTTATTTCACAGATGTTCCGTGGCCGGATTTTCATAAAAAGGAATTGGAATTAGCTGTGGAAGCGTATAATAGTCGTGATCGTAGATTTGGCGGCTTGAAAGAAGAGTAAGAAAGGAAAGATACGCAGTATGTTTAAGACGAGGCTTTTAAGCGGTATTGTACTTGTTATTTTGGCGTTGGTGCTCATAATTACGGGAAAAGAGGTACTTCTTTTTTCAACATTGGCAATTTCATGCATTGGCATGTATGAGCTTTATCGTGTATTTAAAATTGAAAAAAGTTTGCTTGCAGGACTTGGATACATTGCGGCAATTGTATTTTATTGTAATTTGGAGTGGAATTTTATACCGGATATTATGATTTTGTTTATGGGATTTATGATTTTGCTTATGTTTGTATTTGTATTTGCCTATCCCAAATATCATGCAAATGATGTCATGGCGGTATTTTTCGGCTTGTTCTATGTAGCGATTATGTTGTCTTATGTATATCAGATCCGTATGCTCGAGAGAGGATTATATCTTGCATTTCTGGTATTTTTGTGTTCCTGGGGATGCGACACCTGTGCTTACTGCGTTGGAATGCTGATTGGTAAACATAAAATGTCGCCGAAATTAAGCCCGAAAAAGTCAGTGGAAGGTGCGATTGGTGGAGTGGCAGGAGCTGCGCTTCTGACTGCGCTGTACTGTTTTATTTTCCGTTCACAGATGAATCTGACAGGAACAGAGATTGGAATCCTCGCTGTGATTGCTGCTGTTGCAGGCTTGATTTCTATGGTAGGAGATTTGACAGCATCCGCAATCAAAAGATTTTTTGATATTAAAGATTATGGACATTTGATTCCAGGTCATGGAGGTATTATGGACCGTTTTGATAGCATGATTATCACAGCGCCGATTATTTATTTCCTGGCATATCATTTTATTTAAACAGGTAGAGGAACAATATGAAAAAGATAGCTATTTTAGGTTCAACGGGTTCCATCGGAACACAGACATTAGAAGTGGTTGCAGAACATAAGGATATCGAAGTGGTTGCTTTGGCGTGTGGAAGAAATATTCAGATGCTTGAGACACAGATGCGCCAGTTTCAGCCAAAGCTGGTTGCCGTATGGAATGAGACAGATGCGGTGGCTTTGCGGAATAGCACGCGGGATTTATCCATACCGGTTTATACGGGCATGAAAGGTTTACTTGCAGTAGCGACGATTCCAGAGGCAGAAATTCTTGTGACGGCAATTGTTGGAATGTTAGGAATTCGCCCGACAATTGCAGCAATTGAAGCAGGAAAAGATATTGCGCTTGCAAATAAAGAGACATTGGTTACGGCTGGACATCTTATCATTCCTCTTGCAAAAGAAAAGCATGTGCGTATTTTGCCTGTGGATAGTGAACACAGTGCCATTTTTCAGTCATTGCAGGGAAATGAGGGCAATGCGATTCACAAAATTCTGCTTACGGCATCTGGCGGGCCTTTCCGGGGACGTACAAGACAGCAATTGGAGCATATTCAGGTGGAAGACGCATTAAAGCATCCAAACTGGTCGATGGGACGTAAGATTACGATTGATTCGTCCACACTGGTAAATAAGGGACTGGAAGTTATGGAAGCCAGATGGCTGTTTGATGTTGCGCTGGATCAGATTGAAGTGGTCGTTCATCCGCAGAGTGTGATTCATTCAGCAGTGGAATATGAGGATGGAGCCGTGATCGCTCAGCTTGGAACTCCGGATATGCGGCTTCCAATCCAATATGCCCTGTATTATCCCAAACGAAGAACACTGTCGGGAAAACGTCTGGATTTGTTTGAATTGCAGAATCTGACATTTGAACGGCCGGATTTGGAGACGTTTCGGGGACTTGGACTTGCAATGGAAGCTATGAAAAAAGGTGGAAATATACCGACGGCATTTAATGCAGCAAATGAAAAAGCAGTAGCATTATTTTTGAATCGAAAGATTTCTTATCTGGAAATTACAGATATCATTCAGGCATCTATGGAACATTGTAAATTCATCGATCATCCAAATGTGGATGAAATTTTAGCGACAGAGCAGGAAGCCTATGAATTTATAGGTAGCAGGTGGTAATTTGAGCGTAGTAAGTATTATAATTGCATTTATTATTTTTAGTGTCATTATTATTTTTCATGAACTGGGACATTTCTGGCTGGCGAAAGCCAATGGAATCCGGGTAAATGAGTTTTGCCTTGGCCTTGGACCAACGATCTGGGGCATTCAAAAAGGAGAGACAAAATATTCCATCAAACTTCTTCCCTTTGGCGGAGCCTGTATGATGGAAGGAGAAGATGAAGATTCTTCCGATGAACGTGCTTTTGGCAAGAAATCCGTGTGGGCGAGAATCAGTGTTGTGTTTGCAGGACCATTTTTCAATTTTATTATGGCATTTGTATGTGCATTTATTCTGATGAGCTGTATCGGTTATGACAAGCCGGTATTGACCGGTGTGGCGGAAGGCTATGCTGCAGAAGAAGCTGGTTTACAGCCTGGAGATGAGATTGTTCGTATGAACGGATTATCCATTCACTTTGCAAGGGAAATCAGCGCGTATTCTACATTCCATGCAGGAGAAAAAGTAAAAGTCACTTATCTGCGGGATGGAGAAAAGAAGACGGCAGATCTTGTGCCAAAGAAAGACAGCAAGACAGGGCGTTACCTGTATGGTTTCCAGTATTCTGGACAGGCAAGAGTAAAAGGAAATGTACTGACCAATTTGAAAAATAGCTTTTATGAGTTGCGATACTGGATTTATTCTACAGTGCAGAGTCTGCGCATGCTCGTGACACGCCAAATATCGGTCAATGAGATGAGTGGACCGGTTGGAATTGTGAAAAATATAGGTGATACCTATACGCAATCAGTTACGGATTCCGGATATTATTATGCATTTTTAAATATGCTTAACTGGGCAATTCTTTTGTCTGCAAACCTTGGTGTTATGAATTTACTTCCACTTCCGGCACTGGATGGCGGAAGGTTGGTATTTTTGATTATTGAGGCAATACGAGGCAAAAGAATTGATCCCAACAAGGAAGGAATTGTCCACTTTATCGGAATTATTCTGTTATTTGGTTTGATGTTTGTTGTTATGTTTAATGACATAAGAAAACTGTTTATTTAAGATTCTGGGAGATAATTATGATGGAGAGACATAAAACAAGAGAAGTAAAAATCGGAAATCGTATTATTGGTGGAAATCATCCGATTGCAATTCAGTCGATGACTAATACAAAGACAGAGAATATAGCAGCTACAGTTGCACAGATTCAGCAACTGACCAAAGCGGGGTGTGAGATTATCCGTTGTGCGGTACCAACCATGGAAGCTGCAAAAGCATTGAAAGAAATAAAAAAGCAGATTGCGATTCCTCTGGTGGCGGACATTCATTTTGATTATCGTCTGGCAATCGCAGCTATGGAAAATGGTGCAGATAAGATACGTATTAATCCGGGAAACATTGGCAGTGCAGATCGTGTAAAAGCAGTTGTGGATGAAGCAAAAAGCCGAAATATACCAATTCGTGTTGGTGTAAACAGTGGGTCGCTGGAAAAGAACCTGGTAGAAAAATATCATGGTGTTACAGCAGAAGGCATTGTGGAAAGCGCTTTGGATAAGGTAAAGATGATCGAAGATATGGGATATGACAATCTCGTGATCAGCATCAAATCTTCTGATGTTATGATGTGTGTAAAAGCGCATGAACTGATTGCTTCGAAAACAGATCATCCGCTACATGTGGGAATTACAGAAGCAGGAACATTGATCAGTGGTAATATCAAGTCATCTATCGGTCTTGGCCTGATATTAAGCCAGGGAATCGGAGATACCATAAGGGTATCCCTGACCGGTGATCCAATTGAAGAAATCAAATCTGCAAAGCTGATTCTTCGCACACTTGGATTACGCAAGGGTGGCATTGAAGTGGTTTCCTGTCCGACTTGTGGAAGAACCCAGATTAATCTGATCCAGTTGGCAAATCAGGTAGAAACGATGGTTGCAGAATTTCCGCTTGATATCAAGGTTGCTGTCATGGGATGTGTCGTAAATGGACCGGGTGAAGCAAAAGAGGCAGATCTTGGTGTCGCTGGTGGCATTGGAGAGGGACTTATTATCAAACACGGAAAAGTGTTCAAAAAAGTACCGGAAGAAGAACTTCTCCCAGCTTTGCGGTATGAGTTAGAGCATTGGAGTGAAACAAATGTCGAAGCCATTTAAAGAAGCGTTCCCTACGCTTCAATTGGATGAAGAATTAGATAATCTTTTAGAGACAACAGAGGTTACAAAAATAAGTGCGAATCATGATCACAATCATATTCGCATTTATTTGCGTGCAAAAAGACTGATTTTTAAAAAGAATATATGGAAAATAGAAAAAGCCATATTGGAACAGATTTTTCAAAATCGTGATATTAAGGTCAAGATTGTCGAGTCGTTTGAATTGTCCGAACAATATACACCACAGTCTTTGATGGATGTATATCGGGACAGTATTTTAGATGAGTTGAATGCCTATAGTGTATTAGAATACAATTTGTTGCGCACGGCAACTATGGAGTTTGATCAGCCACATCATATGCTTCTTACTATGGATGAGACCATTATTGCAAAAACAAGAACGGATGAGATAGTCGAGTTTTTGGAAAAAATTGTCTGTGAGCGTTGCGGGATGAATCTGATCATACAGACTGCTTTTCGTAAACCGCAGGAGAGTAAATATCGCAAGAATTCAGAAAAACAGATTGCACAGGAAGTGCAAAGTATTATTGCAAGAACGAAGTTTGCTATGTCGGAGGAAGGAAAAGAAGAAAAGCCGGCAGAGGAAGAGGTTGTGGCAGCAACATCCGGACAGGAGAAAAAGATTGCTTCCGGCATTTCAGGCAAAGAACATTCTTCCGGCGGACGAAAGAAACAGACCTTCGAGAAAAAGGGAGAGTTTCGTCGCAAATTTGAACATGATAGCAATAAGAAGTCTATGAACCCAGATGTTATCTATGGACGTGATTTTGAGGATGAAACGATTGAAATCGAAAAAATTGATGGACCGATCGGAGAGGTTGTTATTCGCGGAAAGATTCTTTCGGTAGATACGAGAGAGATTCGTAATGAGAAGACAATTATTATTTTTTCCATGACCGATTTCACGGACACTATTGTGCTGAAAATTTTTGCAAGAAATGATGACGTCAAAGACTTGTTGGGAGAAATCGATAAGGGCAAATTTGTAAAGGTCAAAGGTGTCGCAACCATTGACAAATTTGACAGTGAACTTACCATAGGTTCAATCGTCGGTATTAAAAAATGCGCTGATTTTACAACGGTTCGTATGGATACAAGCATTGATAAGCGCGTAGAATTACATTGCCATACCAAGATGAGCGATATGGATGGTGTTTCGGATGTCAAGGATATTGTCAAACGTGCCATGAAATGGGGACATAAGGCAATCGCCATTACGGATCATGGAGATGTACAGGCGTTTCCGGATGCAAACCATACGGTTCCGTCTGATTCAGATTTTAAAGTGATCTATGGAGTGGAAGCGTATCTGGTAGATGATTTAAAAGGTATGGTCACAGACAGCAAGAATCAGAATCTTGATGCAGATTATGTAGTATTCGATCTGGAGACCACAGGTTTTAGTCCGGAAGCAAACCGCATTATTGAAATTGGTGCGGTAAAAGTACAAAATGGTGCGATTGTAGACAAGTTTTCTACGTTTGTCAATCCGGAAGTGCCGATTCCATTTCGTATCGAACAACTGACCTCAATCAACGATTCTATGGTGATTGATGCACCTGTGATTGCAGATATTTTGCCGGAATTTATGAAGTTCTGTGAGGGTTGTGTCATGGTTGCACATAACGCAGATTTTGACATGAGTTTTATCAAAAAGAATTGTCAGAGACTTGATATCCCATGTGCACCGACAATTGTAGATACTGTTGCATTGGCACGTGTGCTGCTGCCGAATCTGAATCGTTTTAAACTGGATACGGTTGCAAAAGCGCTTGGTGTTTCATTGGATAATCACCATCGTGCAGTAGATGATGCGGGCTGTACTGCAGAAATTTTTGTGAAATTTATTGCAATGTTAAAAGATCGCGGGGTGTCCACCCTTGATGAGGTCAATGCACTTGGAACATCTTCGGTACAGAATGTGCAGAAGATGCCTACGTATCACGCTATTATATTAGCAACCTGTGATCAGGGTAGAACCAATTTGTATCGTCTGGTTTCGCTGGCGCATATTAAATATTATCATCGGCGTCCACGTATACCCAAAAGTGAGTTTATCAAATACCGGGACGGATTACTGATTGGATCCGCCTGTGAGGCCGGCGAATTATATCGTGCCATTTTAAATGGCCGGCCGGAGGAAGAGATTACGAGACTTGTGAATTTCTATGATTATCTGGAAATACAGCCGCTTGGAAATAATGCGTTTCTTGTACGAGATGAAGATTCTCCGATTGCTTCTAATGACGATCTGATTGAAATTAACAAGAAAATTGTTCGTTTGGGTGAAGAGTTTCACAAACCGGTCGTTGCAACCTGTGATGTGCATTTTCTGGATCCAGATGATGAGATTTACCGCCGTATTATTATGGCGGGACAGGGATTTAAGGATGCAGATGAACAGGCACCTCTGTTTCTTCGTACAACCGAAGAGATGCTCAAAGAGTTTCAGTATCTGGGAAGCGAAAAAGCAGAAGAAGTTGTTATCAAAAACACAAATCTGATCGCGGATATGTGTGAAAAGATTTCACCGGTCCGACCGGATAAATGTCCGCCGGTTATCGAAAATTCAGATCAGATGCTTCGAGATATCTGTTATAACAAAGCACACAAAATGTACGGTGATCCGCTGCCGGAAATCGTACAGGAGCGTCTGGATCGAGAATTGAATTCCATTATCAGTAATGGTTATGCCGTAATGTACATCATTGCGCAGAAACTGGTGTGGAAATCGAATGAAGACGGATATCTGGTTGGTTCCCGTGGATCGGTAGGAAGTTCGTTTGTTGCAACGATGTCTGGTATCACGGAGGTAAATCCACTGCATGCACATTACCTGTGTAAGCATTGTCAGTACAGTGACTTTGATTCGGATCTGGTCAAATCGTTCAGTGGACGAAGTGGCTGTGATATGCCGGATAAGATCTGTCCACGCTGTGGAAAGCCTTTGTCAAAAGAAGGGTTTGATATTCCGTTCGAAACGTTCCTTGGATTCAAAGGAAACAAAGAGCCGGATATCGACCTGAATTTTTCTGGTGAGTATCAAAGTAAGGCACATAAATATACAGAAGTTATTTTTGGTGAAGGACAGACGTTTAAAGCGGGAACAATTGGTACGCTTGCGGATAAGACGGCATTTGGATATGTCAAGAATTATTACGAGGAGCGTGGCGTACATAAACGGAATTGTGAGATTGACCGCATTGTATTAGGCTGTGTCGGGGTACGGCGTACGACGGGACAGCATCCGGGAGGAATTGTCGTACTCCCTATGGGCGAACAGATTTATACGTTTACACCAATTCAGCATCCGGCAAATGATATGACGGTAGATATTACGACAACGCACTTTGATTATCATTCCATTGACCACAACCTGTTAAAACTCGATATTCTCGGACACGATGATCCGACCATGATTCGTATGCTGCAGGATTTGACAGGTGTTGACCCGACGCAGATTCCGTTGGACGATAAGGCAGTTATGTCATTGTTTCAGGATACTTCGGCACTTGGAATTACACCGGATGATCTGGTAAATTGTCAGCTTGGAGCTTTGGGTATTCCGGAATTTGGTACGGATTTTGCCATGGGCATGTTAATTGATACGCAGCCAACGGAATTTTCGGATCTGGTGCGTATCGCAGGACTTTCTCATGGAACCGATGTGTGGTTAGGAAATGCACAGACACTGATTCAGGAGAAAAAAGCAACTATTTCGACAGCAATCTGCACGCGAGATGACATTATGATCTATCTGATCAGTATGGGGCTTGATTCCGAGGAGTCATTCAAGATTATGGAGAATGTGCGTAAAGGAATTGTGGCGAAAGGAAAATGTGATAAGTGGCCGGAGTGGAAGCAGGACATGATTGATCATAATGTGCCGGACTGGTACATCTGGTCCTGTGAAAAAATCAAGTACATGTTCCCGAAAGCACATGCGGCAGCTTATGTAATGATGGCATGGCGCATTGCATACTGTAAAGTTTTTTATCCGCTTGCATATTATGCTGCATACTTTTCTATCCGTGCAACCGCTTTCAGTTATGAGCTGATGTGCCAGGGAAAAGATAAACTCGAAGGCTACATGCATGAGTATGAAAAGCGTAAGGACGAACTTTCCAAAAAGGAGCAGGATACTTACAAAGATATGCGTCTGGTACAGGAAATGTATGCAAGAGGATTTGAGTTTTTGCCAATTGACATTTACACATCAGAACCACATCATTTTCAGATCGTGGATGGAAAACTTCTGCCGGCATTAAATACAATAGATGGTCTTGGAGATAATGCGGCAGTTGCGATTGCCGAAGCTGCCAAAGATGGACCATTTTTATCCAAAGATGATTTCCGACAGAGAACAAAAGTATCAAAAACAACGATTGAGCTGATGAGTGATTTGGGATTATTCGGAGATATACCGGAATCGAATCAGTTATCCTTATTTGACTTTGGAGCATAAAAAATCACACACACGTTTGTAAGATGCAAACGTGTGTGATTTTTATTTTAGAACCTATTTCGCAACACCAGGATGAAACGATGTCAGTTCTCCGGGATTGGAAGTTGAGGTATAGAAGACCTGTCGTGTTTTAAAGTCGGTAAAATAAATACGGTTGGAAGTGACATTGATGTTGGAATAGTTTCCCTGTGCGAGTTCTTTGAAGTCACTTCCATCGTTTTTGATCATGCATAGTGCGGGATGATCCTCAGAGTATCTTTGATAATAAATATAACTTCCGTACACATTATAGAGATCAATGCTGTCCGTAGTAAGTGTCCGTGGATTGCCTGCGGATATATTGGTATGTACTAACGCATTATTCTGATCTACGTCCAGGTAATAAACATTATCAGTTCCGGACACAATAGGTTTGTAACAGTTGCAATCATAAATCTTGGTCATTTCATCAGATACCGAATCGTACTGATACAGACAGCCGTCGGTCGTTGTTCCGTTTGAATAAAAATACTGACCGAGTGTACTGCAGGTGAAGAGATAGCTGTCGCTGACTTTTGTCCGACCTTTTCCATCAATTCCGACTTTGTAAAGCGTTGTCGCCTGGTCTTTGTCATAGTGGAGATAGTACACATAATTACCGATCAAAGTTGCGTAAATGCAAGGATCCGGATCAAGGATTTTTAAATTTTTACCCTTACGTGTGACGCGGCACAGGCTGTTGTTGTCAAAAGTGAAAAAAGCGAAGCTGGCACTGTTACGGTCGTTATTTCGGACATAGTAAATATAGTGTTCGTCTGCATTGATGTACATGACAGTATCATCACAAAGCTTTTTTAAATGGTCTCCATTGGAATCCATGGAATATAACCGGTAATTGTCATCCGGGTTGGCAAAAAAGACGGTGCCACTGTCTTCGCAGAACAGCCCGGCATTGTACAGATTTCCGGCAGAATTTCCGTTTACGTAGCTTTTATTATAGATAGTTTTGTCTTTCAGGTTGGTAAAAAGTGCAATACCTCCAAGAATGAGAATAAATACAAAAATCAGCAGGATCAGTTTTGATTTTTTCATATTGTAAGCCTCCTGTGTAAAATATACTTATAATCATACATATTACCGGAGAATCTTTCAAGGATTACTTGCCTTTTATAAGGATGTGTAATAAAATTTTAATAAGAATTGAAGGAGTACATTTATGAGAGATTTACTGGAAATACGTGATGAAATTGATGAGCTCGATGATAAAATCGTTGAGCTTTATGAGAGACGCATGCAGCTGACAACGGAGGTTGCAGAATACAAAATTGAGACTGGAAAACAAATCTTCGATAAGGAGCGGGAAGATTCCAAGCTTCATACGTTAGAAGAGAAAACGCATACCGACATTACACGAAAAGGTGTGCGGGAGTTATTCGAGCAGATTATGGCTATGAGCCGTAAAAATCAGTATCAGCTTCTGACTGCGCACGGTGTTAATTTTGACTGTGAGTTTACGCAGGTAAAAGGATTGGATTATTCGAATGCGAGAATCGTCTTTCAGGGACTGGAAGGAGCATACAGTCAGGAAGCCATGGAACAATTCTTTGGTGAAAACTGTGACAGTTTTCATGTGGATACATGGAAAGATGCGATGGAGGCTATCCGGACAGGGAAAGCGGATTATGCAGTTCTTCCGATTGAAAATTCATCGGCCGGTATCGTGTCGGAAAATTATGACTTGCTGGTAGAATATGACAATTATATTGTTGGCGAACAGATTATCCGGATCAATCATGCGCTGCTTGGACTGGCGGATGCACAGGAATCGGATATTACGAAAATATATTCCCATAAGCAGTCATTGATGCAGTGCAGTGATTTCCTTGAGGCACACAAAAAATGGGAGAAGTTCAGCCTGAGCAATAATGCGGTGGCTGCAAAGAAAGTAAAAGAAGATGGCAGAGTGGATCAGGCAGCCATTGCAAGTGCAAAGAATGCAGAAATTTATGGATTAAAAGTACTGAAAAATTCCATCCAGAATAATAAAAATAATTCCACTCGTTTTATTGTTGTGACAGGAAAGAAAATCTATACACCACAGGCAAACCGTATCAGCATCTGCTTTGAGGTAAATCATGAGAGTGGTGCGTTGTATCAGGCGCTTTCGCATTTTATTTATAATGATATCAATATGATCAATATTCAGTCACGACCGATTCAGAATAAGAACTGGGAATATCGTTTCTTTGTCGATTTTGAGGGAACATTTTCAGATAATGCAGTACGTAATGCATTGCGGGGATTAAAGGAAGAAACTATTTCATTTAAAATACTTGGAACGTACTAGAAGGGGTGAGCGTATGGCAGTTCATACATTTGCAGCAATATATATCGGAACTTATGATGTCAGTCTGAAAGTTTTTGAGTTCATGGATAAAAAGAAGTTTCATCAGGTAGATCATATTCGCGCCCGGCTGGATTTGGGAAGCGATGCTTTCGTGGAGGGCAGGATCGGATATGAGCGTGTGGAAGAGCTGTGTGAGACATTGGCACAGTTCAAAGAAATCATGGAAAGTTATCGTGTGAAAGATTATGAAGTATATGCGTCTGCAGTACTGCGTGATGCAGAAAATGAATTGTTTGTATTGAATCAGGTGTATTTGCGCACGGGATTTCGTGTGAAGGTGGTCAGCAATTCAGAACATCGTTTTATCAGTTACAAATCCGTAGCGGGACAGGAAGCTTTTGAAAAAATGATACAGACGAGTGCTGCTGTGGTCGATGTGGGAGGCGCAAGCGTACAGATCACCATTTTCCGTGAGGGAAGGCTGATTACAACACAGCATATCGAGGCAGGAATCATGCGCCTGTATAATCTGTTAAGTGACAGAGGCCATTCACTTGCTTTGTATGAGAAACAGATTGAAGAGTATATGAACAAAAAGCTGGAAGCTTTTCGTGCCATGTATATGACAGAGACTGTGGATTATGTCATCCTGATCAGCGATTATGCAACTGAACTGATTCGGAAAATTGATGAAAATGAGCAGAAAAAACGTCAGGTAAAATCAGAGAAATTTGTAAAATTTATTGACAAGCTTCAGAAAAAGACACTCGAAGAAATCACATATGAACTGAATCTGTCAAATGACCGGGAACCATTGATTATACCGGCAATCATTCTTTTTAAAACACTGGTACAGAGTATTTGTCCAAAGACAGTCTGGGTACCGGGGGCAAATATACAGGATGGTATTGCATATGATTACGGACAGCGTAATAAGCTGCTTTCCCTTACACATGATTTTGATTCGGATGTTCTTTCGGCAGCGCATTTCCTGTCACAGCATTACAACAGCTATACACCACATATTGAGGCACTGTCAAAACTTTCTACAAAGATTTTTGATGCAATGAAAAAAGTGCATGGACTTGGTAAAAGACAGAGACTTTTGCTGGAAGTGGCAACGATGCTGCATGATTGTGGAAAATATGTAAGTCTTTCGGAATCTCCGGAGAATGCCTACCATATTATTATGTCATCGGAGATTATTGGACTGACGCATCAGGAACGTGAAATCGTAGCAATGGTCGTATTGTATAATACATTGCCACTCGATCCGTACGAAGAATTGTCAGACCGGCTGAGCGAAGCCGATTATTTGTGCGTTGCCAAATTATCTGCCATTCTTCGAGTGGCCAATGCATTAGACCAGAGCCACAAACAGAAATTTAAAAATATCCGGATCGCAGTCAAGGACCGTAATCTGGTATTCACAGTAGAGGCTTTTGAAGACATATCACTCGAGGAGGCATTGTTTGAGGCAAAGACCGCATATTTTGAAAATATTTACAGCATGAAGCCGATTTTGAAACAGAAGCGCATATATAATTGCTGAGGAGGTATCTATGGAAGCAAAGATTGATTTTAAAAATCCAAGTTATTATGATAACCGCGAATTGAGCTGGATTAAATTTGATAATCGCGTATTGAGTGAGGCAAAAGATAAGTCTATTCCACTTTTAGAGAGACTGAAATTTGTGAGTATTACCTCTTCAAATCTGGATGAATTTTTTATGGTAAGAGTTGCATCATTGCTTGACATGGTTCATGCGAATTACAAAAAACGTGATATCGCAGGAATGACCGCAGGAGAGCAGCTTGCTGCAATCAACAGTGCGACGCGGGAATTGGTCAATACACAGTACAACACGTATACACGCTCGCTTGTTCCTTTGATGAACAAAGAAGGTATTTATCTGGTGGATGCTTACGAGGATCTGACAAAGGAACAGGAAAAATTTGTGGATCGTTATTTTATGGAGAGTGTCTATCCGGTTCTTACGCCTATGGCGGTGGATGCGTCACGTCCGTTTCCGCTCATCCGAAATAAGACTTTGAATATTGCGGCACTGTTAAGCAGCAAACAGGCAGGGGATGAGACGGTTTTTGCAACGGTACAGGTACCGAGTGTGCTTCCGCGTCTGGTACAGATTCCGAGTGAAGAAGGAACAAAGTCATTTATTTTACTGGAACAGATTATCGAGCGGAATATCGGGATTCTGTTTTCAAATTACAAAGTGTTGTGTGCGTATCCATACCGTATCATGCGAAATGCGGATCTGACCATTGATGAGGATGAGGCATCCGATCTGTTAAAGGAGATTGAGAGCAAGCTGAAAATGCGCCAGTGGGGCGAAGTAATCCGACTTGAAATTGAAGATAAAGCAGACAAAAAACTGTTGAAGTTTTTAAAGACGGAATTAAAAGTGGCACAGGAAGATGTATTCCATATCGCAGGTCCAATCGACCTTACATTTCTTATGAAATTGTATGGTATTGAAGGATATGATCATCTGCGTTATAAACCATATACACCGCAGCGTGTTCCGGAAATTGAACCCGGCAGTGATATTTTTGCGGCAATCCGTAAAGGCGATATTTTCCTTCATCATCCGTATGAAACATTTGATCCGGTTGTAGATTTTATCCGTCAGGCATCTGTAGATCCGGATGTTCTTGCAATCAAGCAGACACTGTATCGTGTCAGTGGCAATTCGCCGATTATCAGCAGTCTGGCACAGGCGGCAGAAAATGGAAAACAGGTTACGGTACTTGTGGAACTGAAAGCCCGTTTTGATGAGGAACACAATATTGTATGGGCAAAAAAGCTGGAACAGGCAGGATGCCATGTAATCTATGGACTCGTTGGGTTAAAGACACACAGTAAGATTGCATTGGTTGTGCGCAGGGAAGAAGACGGCATCCGCAGATATGTTCATCTTGGAACTGGAAATTATAATGATTCTACGGCGAAGCTGTATACCGACTGCGGTATTTTTACATGCAAAGAATCCATAGGTGAAGATGCGACTGCTGTCTTTAACATGCTTTCCGGATATTCCGAACCACTTTCCTGGAACGAACTTATTCTGGCACCGTACTGGTTACGCGACAAATTCCTGCATTTGATTGCCAGAGAAAAAAAGCATGCACAGCAGGGGCGTGAAGCACGCATTGTTGCAAAAATGAATTCCCTTTGCGATCCGGGAATTATAGAGGCACTGTATGAGGCGTCGGCAGCTGGAGTGAAAATTGATCTGATCGTGCGCGGAATCTGCTGCCTTAAGGTTGGTATTCCGGGTGTGAGTGAGAATATTACGGTCCGCTCCATTGTTGGAAACTTCCTGGAACACAGCCGCATTTTCTATTTCTGGAATGATGGAAATACAGAAGTTTATATGGGAAGCGCAGACTGGATGCCAAGAAACCTCGATCGTCGTGTGGAAATCATTTTCCCGGTTCTTGAAGAAGAATTGAAAGAAAAAGCGTTGCATATTCTTGAGGTAGAACTTGCAGATAACGTCAAAGCGAGAGTGATGCAGGCAGATGGCACATATGAAAAGCTTGACAAGAGAGGAAAAGTTCTGGTAAACTCACAGGAGCAGTTTTGCCAGGAGGCAAAAGATGCTGTGCCGAAAGAGCAGTTTGCTGGAAGCCAGAGAATTTTTATACCAGCAGAGCCGGCTGAATAATAATTAGATATTTTCTGTTGACACAGAGAAAAAAGTGTGATAGAGTTTAATAGTTGTTAGAAACAAGTAGAGTATCCACTCTCACCTAAGCGCAATTGGGCGACTTAGCGTTAATACTTTAACATTCCGTATGTATGTTAGATGTAATAGTGGATAGTCTGCCTATCCACTATTTTTTATTGGAGGTACAAGACTATTAGCGAATTAATGATTAATGAACAAATCAGAGACAGAGAGGTTCGTCTGATTGGACCGGATGGAGAGCAGATTGGTGTTGTTTCATCAAGAGAAGCTCAGAAGATTGCGGACGAAGCAGGACTTGATCTTGTAAAGATCGCTCCGAATGCGAAGCCACCTGTCTGTAAGGTGATTGATTACGGCAAGTATCGTTACGAACTGGCTCGTAAAGAGAAAGATGCCAAGAAAAAGCAGAAGACAGTTGAACTGAAAGAGATTCGTCTGTCACCGAATATTGATACCAATGATTTGAATACAAAGATGAATGCTGCAAAGAAGTTCCTTGCAAAAGGAAATAAAGTAAAGATCACGCTTCGATTCAGAGGTCGTGAGATGGCTCATATGAGTAGCAGTAAACACATCTTGGATGATATTGCTGAGAATCTCTCCGATGTAGCTGTAGTGGAGAAAGCACCAAAGATCGAAGGTAGAAGTATCGGTATGGTGTTGGCAGAGAAAAGATAACATTTTAAGGAGGAATAAACAATGCCAAAAATGAAGACTAGCAGAGCTGCTGCAAAACGTTTCAAAGTAACAGGAACAGGAAAGTTAAAGAGAAATAAAGCTTACAAGAGACATATCTTAACAAAGAAGACTACAAAGACTAAGAGAAATCTTAGAAAGCCAGCTATGACTGATCAGACAAACGTTAAGAATATGAAGAAGATTTTACCATACATGTAAGATTTGTTAAGGAGGATATAAAAGATGGCAAGAGTTAAAGGCGGATTAGGCGCTAAGAAAAGACATAATAGAGTTTTAAAGTTAGCAAAGGGATACAGAGGAGCTCGTTCTAAGCAGTATCGTGTAGCTAAACAGTCCGTAATGAGAGCCTTAACAAGTTCTTATGCTGGACGTAAAGAGAGAAAGAGACAGTTTCGTCAGTTATGGATTGCACGTATCAACGCTGCAGCTCGTTTAAACGGACTTTCATACAGCCAGTTCATGCACGGCTTAAAGCTCGCTGGAGCTGATTTGAACCGTAAGGTATTAGCTGATATGGCTGTTACAGATGCAGAAGGTTTTGCAAAACTTGTAGAAGTTGCAAAGAAAGCTTTAGCATAATACTTCAAGTGATATATAAATCCGGACAAGCTATTGTCCGGATTTTTTTTGCGTTACACGATATTCTTTTGGGGAGAGGCCTTTTTTCTTATGGAATGTTTTGGAAAAATATAAACCATTATCAAATCCTACCGAATTAGCGATTGCGGTAATGGAAAGGTTCGAATGTTCTAACAGATAGCAGGCCTGTTTCATGCGAAAGTCGGTAAGATACTCTTTTGGAGATTGCTGCATAACTATTTCAAAGGAACGAAAGAGGTGACTGCGGCTTAAACCAACATAAGAAGCTATGTCTTCGACGGTAATCGGATAGGAATAATTGGCACTGATATATTCGATGCTTTTCTGGACATAAGTGTTGGCTGAATTTTGTGTTTCTTTTTTATGTGCACATTGAATGAAAAGCGCAAGTGCAGTATACAGACGACCGGTCATTTCTACTGCGTGTTCAAATCCGTTTCCTCTGGCATCATAAATATGCAGAAGCTGACGCTTGATTTCGTTCCCGTTTTTTACATCATGGATAAAAGGTGCGTTTTTTGAAAAGTCCGTTGCCTGCAAGATCGTTGCTGCATCGCTCCCGGTAAATCCCACCCAGGCATATTCCCAGGGATCTGTTTCATCTGCCTGATAAACGACTTCCGTGTTGGGATAGACAAGGAAAGCATCGCCTTCCTCTAGCGCATGAACAGAGGTTCCGAGCTTGTAAGTGCCTTTGCCGGAGATGATATAATGTATGAGATAGTGGTCACGAATACCGGGACCCCATTGGTAATTTGCATCACATCGCTGATAGCCTACGTTGTATACGGAAAGAGATACCAGTTCTTTGTCGGTTGCTTTATAAGAATTTTTATATTTATCATTCATAAAATTATTCCTTTTGTGTTTCTTTGCCTTTATTATAGAGGAAAGAATGTGCCTATGCAACATTATTACATGTTTTTGCATACATTTTCTTCTGTACAATTGAGGAAGGATGGACTAGAATAATATTAAAGAGATGGGGAACATAAACCAAATATAATTAAGAAAAGGAGACTGAATTATGGCAATTTTAGTTACTGGTGGAGCTGGATATATCGGAAGTCATACATGTGTAGAATTATTGGATGCAGGCTATGAAGTTGTTGTGTTGGACAATTTATCCAATGCATCTGAAAAGTCATTGGAAAGAGTAGAGGCATTGACAGGTAAGAAAGTGACGTTCTATAAGGGCGATATTCTTGACCGGGATATTTTAAACAAGATTTTTGCGGAGCAGAAGATTGACAGCTGTATTCATTTTGCGGGATTGAAAGCGGTTGGCGAATCTGTTGCAAAGCCTTGGGAATATTACAACAACAATATCGCAGGAACATTGACACTGGTAGATGTAATGCGCCAGAATGGGTGCAAGAATATTATCTTTTCTTCATCTGCAACTGTATACGGAGATCCTGCAGAAATCCCGATTACCGAGAACTGCCCGAAGGGACAGTGTACAAATCCTTACGGCTGGACAAAGTCTATGCTTGAACAGATTCTTTCGGATATTTACAAAGCAGACAACGAGTGGAATGTAATTCTTCTCCGTTACTTTAATCCAATCGGAGCTCATCCAAGCGGAACAATGGGAGAGAACCCAAATGGTATTCCGAACAACCTTATGCCTTATATTACACAGGTTGCAGTTGGCAAATTAAAAGAGCTGGGTGTATTTGGAAATGATTATGATACTCCGGATGGAACCGGTGTGCGTGATTACATCCATGTGGTAGATCTGGCAGTTGGACATGTAAAAGCACTAAAGAAAATTGAAGAAAAGGCTGGATTATGTATCTATAATCTTGGAACAGGCCATGGATACAGCGTTCTTGATATCGTAAAGAATTTTGAGGCAGCAAATGATATCAAAATCCCATATGTAATCAAAGACCGCCGTCCGGGAGATATTGCTACATGTTATTGTGATCCGGGTAAAGCAGAACGAGAGCTTGGATGGAAAGCACAGTATGGTATCAAAGAAATGTGTGCAGATTCCTGGAGATGGCAGAAGAATAATCCAAACGGATATGAGGACTAATTTGTTGTAATTTGATAAAAATTTGAAAAAGTTTAAATAAATTACAAAAAAAGCTTGACGAACGTATAATGCCATGATAATATAATAAACGGTTCGTTGGTCAAGCGGTTAAGACGCCGCCCTCTCACGGCGGAAACACGGGT
>ERZ1034713.319-NODE-319-length-30206-cov-5.380087_pt1 | contig 30206 bp, 26 predicted proteins | sample MGYA00520692_ERZ1034713 | MGnify/ENA primary metagenome ERZ1034713 (study PRJEB33766, sample SAMN09781717) | gut metagenome | biome: gut microbiome | host: Homo sapiens | place: Madagascar | study: EMG produced TPA metagenomics assembly of the PRJNA485056 data set... | reverse complement strand
CATAGCCACCCTATCATCCAAAACAGGAAAAAGCTGCACACAAATACACACGATATCCCCACAAATGCGAGCAGATTTGCATTCATCGTTCCATATATAATGGTTCCGTTCTTTTTACTATACGAAAATTTATACCATAATATTACCGCAATTATGCTCGATAATATAGCCGATACTTCACAATTCTTTTTTACCTTTTCATTCATTTGTAATTGATTTCCTTTATTTTTATTCTAAAATTTTTGCACGAACTTCACGCAACGTTTCTTATTATACCATATAAACACTTAGTGTGACATTAGTTTTTAGTATAAATACACACATACATTTTTTCATTGTATATTAGCAGTATAAAATTTCCTGTGAATCTGTTATAATGCAACTATTGTATAAAATTTTATGGAGGATTCTTTCGCCAATGAATAAAAAGAATTTATTTGTATCACTTTCCTACATCTATATTGCTCTGCCATTTCTGATTTTTGTGCTCGGTTGGGTGAAATGGTATATTTCTATTCCGGCAGCTTTTTTCATCCTGTATGCGCTTTATCGCATGATAAAAAAAGACTGTGACCTGTGGCTTCCAGTCTGGAATAAAGACACGATCCGCCTGGGGCTTCTGATTGTCATTGTGATTGGCATATGGGTTTATTTTTCCGGTGTCGGCGGCATGGCTTATCAGAATACAGACCATCGCTGGCGCAATCAGATTTTTCAGATGCTTGTCAACTATGACTGGCCACTTGTGAAAGATGTGACGGTCGACAATGTTACCGAAACCCGTGGAATGATCTACTATATCGGTTTCTGGCTCCCTGCTGCTTGTGTCGGTAAGCTTTTGGGATTACGCGCCGGCTATCTTTTCCAAATGGTATGGGCATTGCTTGGCATAACACTTATCTACTATTACATATGTGCTTTTTTCAAAAAGCTCTCCATCTATCCACTTCTTGCATTCATCTTCTTTAGTGGGCTGGATATCATTGGGGTATATATGCGAAATAACGATATGAGTGGGCTTACCAATCATGAGCACATTGACTTCTGGTGTGGAATCGCCCAGTACTCAAGCATGTCCACATTGCTGTTCTGGGTATTCAATCAGGCAATTTATGCATGGCTCATTCTGTGTATCATCTTTGCCCAAAAAGATAACAGACATATTGTCTTTATCTGGAGTCTTGCCATGATCAATGCCACTTTCCCATTTGTTGGCATGATTCCATTTGTAATATATAAAATGATAAAAAACAACAGTCAAAAATCAGTATCCTGCAAAGAACGTATTCCTCTGTTTTTCAAAGGCGTATGTACGATTGAAAATATTTTTGCCGGAGGTTTTGTAGGAATTATTTCTTTTATTTATCTGATTGGAAATATTTCCGCCCAAAAGGTAAATCCAACCTTATCTTCACAGGTTTACTCCACTACCGGTTTCCTGTTTTTAGCATCTTTCTTTTTCCTGGTGGAGGCAGGATTTTACCTATTTGTGATGTATCCATATCAGAAAAATAACATCTTATATTACATCGTGATTATTATTTTAGTAATATGTCCATACATCCGCGTCGGCTCTGGTGCAGATTTCTGCATGCGTGCATCAATACCTGCACTTTTTGTCATGTACCTGCTGTTTATTGATACTTTTTCCAAAAGTATACATGACAAAAAATGGGTCATTGCAGCCGGTCTCAGCATTTTATTTTTGATTGGCTGCGCTACCCCTTACAGAGAGTTTTGCCGCACTGTAATTCGGACTTCCGACATGTACATCAATAACAGTAACTTCCCGGTAGACCCTGTCTCAGAAATTGAAATTATTGGTGCTGATAACTTTTCCGGTAATATCGAGGACAATTTCTTCTACCACTATCTCGCAAAATAACAGGTTTTAAAATGCCATAGCATACACAGCTATGGCATTTTTGAGTTCTATTGTTCTGATAATTTCAGGTAAATTCTGTATTTCAACTCCACATCCCGTATCTGCGGAATGATATTATCGTATACCTCCTCTTCCTTGAATTTTCTTATCAGATCATCGCTATGTTCATACGCCACACGATCACTGTCAATTGTACTCTCATAATACCGGATCCTGTCTGCCAGTTTATCCATTGTCACAACCTCATGCCCTGATTCTATATCCAAATGGATCTGCTCATCTGTAAGTCCAATAATATTGACAATTGCAATCGCCGGCACATCCCGTCTGATAGCTTCTCCTGCCAACATCTGTATATACTCACAATAACTCTGGTTTCTCTTATCCGGATTGTCCACTTTGTGCTTATGCGTTTCCTGTTTATCTGTGTTCTCTGCATAATACCAGTTTTTTGCGTCTGAGCTTCCGTATAATTCGACATGCTCCGGAAACTTCACTGTCTTGATCACATAGATTGCCTGATCACCAATCACGATATGATCCACATGCATTACTTCATACATCCCTGCATCATGATTAAACGTCTCTGTCTCATAATAACCATTATTTATTGTACAAAACTTTGGAAAGTTTTTGATCAGATACTGTTTTGCCTGCTGTATTGCCGCTTCATGCTCCTGCTCTCTCTCCATTTCTTCTCTGGAGATATGAATGTCTACATTCTCCCAATCAATTTCGCTGCGACGTAATCCTGGTCTTACCATAACTCACATTTTCCTTTCATTTCTTTCAATCTCTTTTAACAGTTTCCCTAATCCCCAAAGCAACCTGTTAAATTAATTAATTTTATTCCCATTCATGCAAAAAGACCATTCGATATCGCGTAAATTTAAATTTACGTCACATCGAATGGTCTATTTGCCTTCTGGAATTTACCATAATCTCAAAATTAATTGGAGGTACAAAACCATGAAAAAGAAAATTTTTGCTATCACATTATGTGCACTTATTGCAGCCGCTTCTATTGTTGGAAGTACTCAGAAGCCATCTGATAATTCTTATGAAGTAGCCAAATATATTTTTGATGATATGGAAGGTGGCTATTAAAATTCAATCTGATAATGAAATCTGCACCAATTAATTATCGCTTTAACCTGTTCCATTTTTTTCATTGACTCAAAAATGATAATTGCTTGATGCAGATACTTCTTTGCTTCTTCCTTTTGATTCAACTCAGCTAATGCAACGCCTTTATTAGACACTAATACCGGAAACGCTGTTAAATTTCCATATTTAATACAGAAATCTATTCCCATATCAGCCATGTTTAATGCTTCCTTATGACACTTCTCTTCTCCAAACCAGTTACTCAAATTATACAAAATCATTGGATATTTTGCTATTTTCATCTTTCCGTCTACAATTTTGTTCTCCATATATTCCTTCAACCACAAATCAAGTTGTATTGCTGTTAAATAATCTCCCTTTTTTGCATGTCGCACAGCAATACTATTGATAATTGTAATTTCATCAAAAGTTAACAAATTGTTTCTTAATGGATTTTTTCCATCAAAATCGGGTAACGTTATATGTATGGCTTTCATTAACAATTCCATTGATTTATTACTATCACCATACTTTTTAAAAAACAATTTACTTTTAGCAAATAGTATACATTGATTTTCCAATTCTTCATCACTCTTAATCAGTTTCTCAACTATACCAATCTGTTCTTCAATTTTTTCAACATCACTATCCGTAACATTTCTTATCAAAGTATGTATCTCTGTATACAACTCCATCTCTTCTTTGCTCACAAAAGAGTTAAATAAATCACTCTCCGTACCCAATCGTTCAAACAGTTTCTCCAAAATAAGTCGTCCCGGTTTTTGTGCACCATTTTCAATTCTCGACAAAGACGCAGGTGTACAGATTCCGTAACTGACCTCTTCCTGTGTATACCCTTTTCTCAATCTGGTTTCTCTCAAAAAATCACCAACAACATATACTGCCATATTGTATTTCACCCATTTCTCTTTTTTGTATTCGATACTTATAATATAGCGAGTTTTCAGTTATAACACAACTTTTTTATCAACAAATCTTGCAATTCATATATTTTTTCTTAGTATTCAAGAATTTTGTCCAAAAATTCTCAAAATCAGTATTAGAATCCCAGAATTTTTTAGTATACTATTTATTTAGTACTTTTCAAATAAAGTCATCCTTTTCTTCTTTTATAAAATATCATCCGTCCATCCGATATCTTCCCCATCACCACCGGAAGAACCTGAACCAGAGTTTCCCGAATCACTGCCACTGTTTCCTCCACCGGAATCTGTAGATCCACCAGAGGATGAACCACTGTCCGGTGCACTGCCTCCTGAAGCCCCATTGTTTCCTGAATCTGTTCCTGATGATGGTGTGCCTGATGTTCCACCAGACGGATTTGAACTACCATTCCCGCCGGAAGGTGTTGTATTCCCAGCCGGCGCCCCTCCTCCAGAGGATGAACTACTGCCTGCCGATGAACCTCCGCTCGATGCATTATTGCCGGTGGATATATTTCCTTCTGCCGGAGTACTGCCTGTGGATGTTCCTGATGCCGGCTGCTGTATGGAAGTATCTGCCCCAGATTGTGTTTCTGCCGGAGTTGCTGTCCCTGCGGCATTCTGTCCCGATACTGTATTCCCTTTGCCAGCCTGATTTTTTCCATTCACCTTAGATGCCGTATTTTTTCCATTATCTTTTTTCTTATTAGGATTATTGGTCGTATTCTTTGCATTGTCTGTTTCCATTTTCCAGCTTACTTCTGTCTGCGGCTCCATAATAACCTCTCTTGTAGCAGCTTTCTCTAACATTGCAAACTCGGAATTCACATCTTCTAACAAAGTTCCTGCATTGACCGCATCCTGATTGCTCTTTATAATATCTGACATTTTCTGTTTTCCAGCCTCAACAGGATCTGACTGCGCAAATTCTTCAATGGTACAATAGTCAACCCATTCATTATCTTTTTGAACCTGCACCATGCCATCCATCAATCTCACAGAATCAGCGCTGGCGTTTACGTCCTGTTGTTCCTGCACTGTTACACTTTCAGCCACGGTCTGTTGCATTTCCTTTATCACTTTTTCTGATCGATACAATAATATGCCAAATACAATAGATACCGTAAAAAAAGTTATTGTCATGACAATCCAGATGTTCTTTGTATCTTTTTGTTCCTCCATAAATATCTCCTTCACTTATCTTGTTGTCTCTACGCTATCCGTAATATTTTTCAGAAAAGCATATCCGGCAGATCCCTGTTTAAAATCTCCCCTGTCCAATATCTGTTTGCACACGGTATACATACTGCGTGACATTTCCGGTCCATAAATCACAACCTGTGTGCCATTGTGTTCCATTACCGCATATGCACGGAATACATAATTTGTCGCATAGCGACTCTGTGGCAGACCAACCAAGACATTTGCAAACTGCTCTCTTCCATTTACGGTACGGATTACTTTATTATAGATTTTTCCATTTTCTATATAGAACGTTCTTCCACCCGCTACTTTGTCTCCTCCATAAACCATTGGATAGTTGTTGCGATTATCCGGATTCATGATGAGTGTTCCCATCTCTGTTAACCGATATCCTCCCAGTCCGCCTGTACTGGTCAACTGGCTTTTCTTCGTTGTATCAATTCCAAAGCTGCACCGCAATCCTGTATTTCCGGTATATCTGACTGAAAAACCATGATACGAAAATAAATCCTGCAGTTCCGGCACCGCCTGCGCAGTGTAATAAGTTCCGTTATATTCTAACAGCCACACATACATCCCAACCGGTATACCAGAAGCATTATATTGATACATCACTGCTGTTTTCGCACCCTGCTTTCCTACGGATACTAATCTGGCAGACGTATTCTGACTCCACGAAGCAGATGTATATGGCACACCATCAATATAAATCTCCGTACCTGCATCATATCCTGCCGGCAATTGGATCACCACTTCATTGCTGCCCGGCACCGTAACCGGCGGCGATGGTATCTCCGGTGTTCCTTCTACCGTTTTCATTTTTCTTAATGTCACGCCTGACGTCAATGAGGAGTTTCCTACATAAAGCACATTCTTGATCACAACCGTGTCAAATACATATGCATCTGAGCAGATCTGCGTCGACATATCTGTCCAGATACCATTTTTCTGATATCTGGCTCTCAATGTGGCATTATCGCACCAGATCACATACGCTACCCCATCTTTCCATTGAAGCTGTACCCGGTTACTTGCACTGATACCACTCATATTTTCCTCTGTGAAACCGCTTTCCGGAGTTCCCGAAATAAGCAGTGGTTCTTCCGATGCATCATTTGACGCCACAATATTTATCTTATTCGCCTGCACTTTCACATCAGATACTTTTACCGTAGAAATCCCATTAATGGTATAAATATCCTGCCATTTCTGCTGATTTTCTGAATACTTTGCTATCTTTCCTTTTTTCGCTGCCGGATCCTTTGCAAAATAATCTGCATATACGGCATATAATTCTCCCTCATAGTTAAAAACCGATGGATTTCCAATGGATAAACTGGAAACCTGAAGTATGGCTTTCTGCGTTCCAGACTGAAAATCCCATGTCTTTAAAATATCAGCCGATGAATACGCAAGCCAGAGTTTCCCCTGATTTTCTACAAACTGATAATTATTGACATTTGTATCATTACATACAACGGGTGTACTCCATCTATTTGCCTGAAGTCTTGACACACAGGTCTGATACTGTCTGTTCTGATATGCAAGATACAATACACCTCCATAAAAATACACTTTCGGAGAAGTTCCTGCAGCTGCTTCCAGTTTCTGCCCGGTCTGCTTCCATCCTGTTCCATCCAGAAGATTGGCATATACTTTCACAAAACTGTTACCGGTCTGCCCCTGAACTCCGGCCAGATACATCATCCCACTATCCGTATCCTCTGTCATGGATAATGACTGCATATCTGCAAGCGTGGTGTCCTGCTTTATCCAATAGTTCTCCTCACTCAGCACTGGAAATTCCACATGAAAAGTTGCTGTTCCGTTCTCCTGAAAACGGATATTATCGATCACAATTCCACTGTTAGATCCATCGGAATAAAAAATAGTGTCCTGCGTACATGGAGCTGACATATCGCTACTGCCGAGTGAAGTGCGGTTTCCGACTCCAATGGCTGCATCATATACCGCATTCCTCAGACCCGAACTGCCATTTGATACCTGTTCCTTGGCTGCCTCGTGATCTTCTGACGTCCCCGGACGATAAACATAGATATAGTTTTTTCCGGCTTTATTCGTCTGATTTTCCACTGCCTCATTGACACGATAAACGATCAGTCCTTTTTCAACCGGCAAAAAATTATCATATTCTTTTTCCTGCTGTTTCTTCTGCCTGTACTCAATGACAAAATACTCACTCTCTGACATGGAAGTTTTTAAAATATATGCTCTGTTCCCTGCCTTTGCACTTGCAGGTTCAAGCGTATAATCTCCGCTCTCTGTCACTTCCTGAATATCCATCCAGCCCATCTGGCTTCGTATATAAGCCAGTGGATATTGGGCTATCCGGGGCACCTGTGCCATCTGATCCCAGATACCGACCGGAATCCCATCATCCCCGGTTGTCCGATACAGATCTGGTGCTCCAAGCGTGTGCAAAAACTCATGGCTTACCAGCGAATAGGCTGTTGATGTTGCCTGCGACCGGAGTGCTTCTGTAGAAATAACATTGTATGCTCCTACCCGTAGTCCGAAGCATACCTCTTCAGTTCCGCCATACTCACTTTTGTGTGAGCCAAAAGATCCCGTGTTATTCCCCTGCACTAGAATCGTAAGATTATCAATACACCCATCCCGGTTCCATGAATCAAGTTCGATTTCTGACAGGTTTTGTGTAAACGTTGTCTTCTTAAGTGCCTCTAATACTGCTCCGACAAATCTGCTATCCTCCACACTGTTCGGATTCAGATAATCGGATGCCTTACCGCTAAGTCTGATCGTTGTCACCTTCCCCTCACTGTCCTCCTGTGGAAAATAACAATTCACCTGCACTTTTCCATCCGATATTGTATTGATATAATGGGGCAGACTTCCGGTTTCCTTTGTATAGATGTCTTTAAAATAGCTGGCTCCTGCTTCCGATCCCTTTCCAGACTTCTGATTCCAGCAATAATACTTTCCAGTCTGCAGATATCCATCGGCAAATTCGTCCGTCAGATCATTTCCGTTATCGTCCTTTTCAAACGTAACCATAATGACCATATTTCCGACGGTCTGTTCTGCTGCCTTTACTCTTTGCGGCATGGACTGTATCGTAAATAACAGCGTAATTATCATCATCCATACGATACTTTTTTTCTTATTCACTAATCTCTTTTTTCTCATATTTTTATTCCCACATTGTATACACGCCAAACTGTTCCGCATTCACTGCCGTTTCACTGTCTCCGTCAATTTCTCCCTCGTATACCTGCAGATCTGTATTCCGCATCTGCCACGCCTGCAATGCCCCTGCACTCATATCTAGTGTTCCACTGCTCACCCGCATGCTGCCCTGCACCTTGCCATCCGCAGAAATTGTTCCCTCATACTTTCGATATGCACCATCTTCCATTCTTAATATCTCACTGGAAAATGTTCCCTGAAGCTTTTCATCCTGCCAGTCACAGACAAAAGAATGGATCTCTGACGGGGTTATCTCAAGATAAATAGCCTTTCCGTCTTCTGTTGCACATTCCAATGCCGTGTACTGCTGTCCCAATTCATCTGATATAACAGTAATTCTTTCAGGTATCTCCGCAGAATCTGTCCTATAATTTCTCTGACCGATCACAAGTTTTGGCAGCATAACAGACATCCAGGACGCATCCGTAACCGTTGCCACTGCACTGTCCACATCGCCTGCCTTTAAATAATCCAGAACCGTCTGTCCCATCGTCCGGATTTCTTCTGTATCATCATTTAAATTCACCTGCAGTTCCGAAAGATTTCTCTGTCTGTCAGAATCGTAATCCAACAACTGCTCCCACTCAAGTTCATTGCGCTGCTCGATTACGGTTGTTTCTTTTTTCTCACTCTCTGCGGTTCTGTCAGAAAGTATCTCTGTAGTCTCTGTGTTACTTTTTGCTGTGTCTTCGACTCCACAGGAAGCCAGCAGTAGAAAACTGAGGCATCCTATTAATATGGCTGGTTTTTTCATCAAATTTTCTCCTTCGTCTATCGGGGGATTGCGTTCAACTTTCAACAAAATCATCGACAGTAATGTGTTTTTTCATTATACATAGATGCCCTTATTTCTTCAACCTGTTTATAATCTGTTTTGCATATTTATTTAAAATTCATATTTTTTGTTATTATGAGTAACTTTATATTGTATTTTTTGATTCTACACGTTATAATAATTGCAAATCTAAGTTGTTTCAAATTATTTTTATACAAACCGTGTTATTTTAAATATCATTTTATTATAGGAGGCCGCACATGAAAAAACTTTCCACCACCCTTTTGGCTGATATAGTCCAATCCAAAAGGAAATCTTTAAAAATGACGCAGGCTCAGTTATCTGAATTGACCGGTATCAACCGCGCACAGTTGTCCCGTCTGGAACAGGAAGATTACTGTCCGCTGATCCCTCAGTTGGAAAAACTGGGCGATGTGCTGGATTTTGATATTGATGATGTTTTCGTGAATACCGCAGCATCCAAACTTCCATCTCCTTCCCCACTTCACATCGCAGTAGCTGGAACCGGATACGTTGGATTGTCAATCTCTGTCCTGCTTGCCCAGCATAACATTGTCACCGCCGTTGACATCATTCCTGAAAAGGTAGACCTGATCAATCAGCGCAAATCGCCAATTCAGGACGAATACATTGAAAAATATCTGAAAGAAAAAGATTTGCATTTAACCGCCACTTTGGACGGCGAATCCGCTTATAAGAATGCTGACTTTGTAGTGATCGCAGCTCCAACCAACTACGACAGCAAAAAGAACTATTTCGATACATCTGCTGTAGAAGCTGTGATCGAACTTGTTCTGAAAGTAAATCCGGATGCGGTCATGGTCATTAAATCCACAATCCCGGTTGGCTACACAGAATCAGTGCGTAGGAAATACAACACGGAAAACATTATTTTCAGTCCGGAATTTTTACGGGAATCCAAAGCTTTATATGACAATCTATACCCAAGCCGTATCATTGTCTCAACAGATAAAAATAGTGAAAAACTGGTAGATGCCTCCAGAAAATTTGCCGCTTTACTGCAGGAAGGTGCCATCAAAGAAAACATTGACACTCTGTTTATGGGATTTACAGAAGCCGAGGCTGTCAAATTATTTGCAAACACATACCTCGCCTTAAGAGTTTCTTATTTTAATGAATTAGATACGTATGCTGAAATAAAAGGTCTGAACACAGAAGATATTATCAATGGCGTGTGTCTGGATCCACGAATCGGAACACACTACAACAACCCTTCCTTCGGCTATGGCGGCTATTGCCTTCCAAAAGACACGAAGCAATTGCTGGCAAACTACAGCGACGTTCCTCAGAACATGATCAGCGCCATTGTGGAAAGCAACCGCACAAGAAAAGATTTTATTGCAGACCGTGTCTTAAAGCTTGCCGGATATTATGATTATTATAATCAGAACGATTATTCCACCAATCAGGAAAAAGAATGTGTTATCGGTATTTACCGGCTTACCATGAAGAGTAATTCCGACAACTTCCGTCAGAGCAGTATCCAGGGCGTCATGAAACGGATCAAAGCCAAAGGCGCAACTGTTATCGTTTATGAACCCACACTTGAAAATGGAAGTACATTTTTCGGCAGCAAAATCGTAAATGACCTTGCCGAATTCAAGAAATCAGCAGATGCCATCCTTGCAAACCGCTATGATTCCTGTCTGGATGATGTGAAAGAGAAAGTGTATACAAGAGATTTGTTCCGGAGAGATTAGGCTTATGCCGTAAACTGGCAGAAGCCGGAACTCTTTGTCATAAAGAATTCCGGCTTCTGCTTTATGCATTACATATTCTTTTGTACCTCTTTTTGGTAATCTTCATAGTATTGGTTCCATTCTGAGTATGTCTTGTCATCTCTATGGTCTTCCACTTCATAATTTTCCGAAATATATGCACCAAGATAATCTGACACCTTTTCTGCTCCATAGACATTCAAGTGTTCTGTACCATCCAGAACATCCAGATTCCAGTCAATCCCTATCTCCTCTGTCAAAAGATTCAGATCTAAATATTCCACTCCATATTTATCTGCAAGGCTCTGTGCCGAATTGTGATTTTCATACCGATAATCTTTCGGTGACGGTACACTGACCATCATAAATTGACTCCCATTCTTCCTGCATAGCTGAATCATGCGTCCTAACAGGAAACGTTCTACACGCGGCACCTCCCTTGTAGCCATCGTCTCTATCATATATTCTCCACCGGCATACGGAATACAATCTTTCTTCAAACGAAATCCCTTATATTGATCCTGTTTTTCATAAACAGCATCCTGAAGATCACTGGGATCTAACTTTTTCCATTGATTGTGATATTCAAAAACCGGCAGATAATACTCTGCTGCCTCAAAAAGTGTCTTATTGATCTGTTCTTCGGTATCAGAAGGCCAAAACAACATATTTGTTTCGAATACAACCACTTTCGGACTCTGTACTTCAAAAACTCGTTTTAACATGTAATAGGTTTCTGACATTCTCTGGGCAGTTCTGGAACAATTATATGAGGTAAACCCATTTTCATGCCACATTTTCAATGGAGAAATACCCGTATATGCCAGACTGTCTCCAATGATAACAGCATCCATAGAATTCCGGGGTTCCGCATAAACAGCATAAGCACTCTCATCCCGCTCATCTATTCCTGCCTTAACGGTATCATTCTTTGGAACAAACAATGCAGAAGCCCCATATAATAAAACGAGAAAAAAAACAATAAAAATAATCCCATTTCTAACTTTCACTTCTGACCTCCTAAAATCCTGCATAAATCAAGTCAACCACCTGATATCCTGCTCCATATGCCCCAAAAATAATCACTGCAAAAATAGCCGCATAATAAATCATCCAACGAACCGGTAGTCTCAGCTCCGATATTCTTAATCGCAGATTTACGCCTTTCTCCTTTAAAATATCCGCAACAATGACCACTATAGTTCCTGCTATGACAACAGCAAAATCCCAGACGTCTAACCCAAGTGACAACAATGTTCCATCCCACAGCTGTGCCGGATCAAACTTTGTAAAAATGCTTATGAACATTGCTTTTCCCTGTGCCACACTTGCAGACCGGAAAAACATCTCCCCAGTAAAAATAATGATCCATGTTTTTGCAATCTGCAATCCATGATAAAAACGATTCTCTTTTTTGATGTTCCATTTACGAAGCCAGAACTCTACTGGCGGCTCTAATATATTTTCCAGGGAAATGATAACAAAATAATACATGCCATAGAAAAGATAAGTCCAATTAGCGCCATGCCATAATCCATTACAAAACCAGACAGGAAATAGTGCAACAACCGTTAATACAATTTTGGTCACATACTCTCCAACATGCGCCCGGCCAAACTTATTCCATTTCTTCATGATTTTTGACATAGATACCGGATAAAAAATATAATCCCGGAACCATGCGCCCAAAGAAATGTGCCATCTGCGCCAGAATTCAGATGCATTTCTGGAAAAAAACGGCTGTCTGAAATTTTCCGGCATCTGAACTCCGAAAATCTGGGCACTGCCAATTACAATATCGATTGCTCCGGAAAATTCCATATAAAGCTGTATCGTATAAGAAACAGCTGCTGCAATCACTACGATTCCACCAAAATCTTCCGACACTCCATATACAGCTGCCACCAGAGTGTTCAGCCTATCTGCGATCACAATCTTTTTGAACATTCCCCAGATAATCCTCTGGATTCCAAACAGCAGATTTTCTCTGTTTATCTGTTCTCCTGCATACAATGCAGCCGCTGTTTCTCCATATCTGCAGATAGGACCTTCCATGATCTGAGGAAAGAACCCTAGAAAAAGTCCAAGTTTTCCTATATTCTTCTCTGCCGGAATTGTTCCTCTATATACATCAATCATATATCCCAGTGACTGAAGCGTATAAAAAGAAACTCCAAGTGGAACTAAAATCGCACGTGGCTGAATATAAAAACCTATTCCATGCTGCTGGCAAAACTGATCCACCACTGCTGCACTGAAATTGAAATATTTCAAATACCACAAAACTCCTATCATTGCAGCAATTCCGCAGAACAGCACGCCACGTTCTTTTCGGATATATTGTGCTTTTACCTCTTTCTTTTCCCCGCGTTCCAGACTCTTAATCCTGCCCTTACATTCTGTCTGCAATGTTTCCAGCCAGATTCCGATGTAATGTGTTAAAACTGTTGCTCCTAACAGATACACGAGCAGCTTTCTGCTCACACTATAAAAAAATAAATAGCTAAATAATAGCAGCACCTTCCAGCGATGTTTTTTCGGACAAATGGCATAACATAGAATTGCCAGCGGTAAAAATAAAAACAAATAAATCGGTGTATGATATGCCATTACTATTCATTCTCCTGCATTTTCTGAATCATCGCCCAGATTGCTTTTGCCGAATTAAAATTTGCCGGAACGATCTCTCCCGGTAATACCGACACATCAAAGGTATCCTCAATATCTGAGATCAATGACAAAATTGCAAACGAATCCAAAAGATGATCATCAATCAATGTATCACATGTCTCATAATCTACATCCGGGTTAATGTTCTCCAAAATTTCTAATAATTCTTCCATTTTCTAATTTCTCCTTTTTATATAATCAGACAATTGCGAAACTTTTCATAATATTTCTTTCAATTCACACTTTCATGAGTTTCACAATTGTATTTATAAATATCCTGTTTTTTTCTTACTTCCACCATGCCTCGTTCCTCAGAGTACATAACAACTCCCGGCAGGTCCCTGCTCAGGAAAAGTGCCATTCCTTCCATTGCCGCATATGCGCCTGTTCGTTCAAATACAAGCACATCACCAGCCTGTGGGGGCATAAGTAAAGCCTGTCTGCACAAAACGTCATTGACGGTACACAACGCACCGCATACGTTCCATATGTTCTGCGCTTCCTCTGTTTTCTGCGCCGGTATCTCATATACTTTGTGTGCAGACAACTGTTTCATATAAGGAAGATACATTCCTTTCAGCTGTCCATCATAATTAATCTGATGAATTCCACCATCTACAATGACATAATTTTCATTTCCATTGCTTTTTATATCGCAAATTGTCGTAAAATACTGCCCACACAAAGCTGCAATAAATCTTCCCATTTCCAATGTAATTGCACCTTCAAACTTCATCTGGTCAATGCAATCCCTGATTCCGCAAACCATTTCTTCCAAAGACAGTACATTCTTATCAGACGGGAAATAACTGATTCCTGCGCCCGGTCCATACTCCAGCTGTTCTACTTTAAATCCATACTCCTGCAATAGTTTTCCACAAAACGCATCCAGATACAACAGTTCTTTTTCTATCTTCTGAACCTTTTTCTTCTGTGTGCCCGAAAAATAATGAATTCCAACAATCTCAAGAAATGGATATCTCTCCCTATCCCTGACAATCCCACAGACAGTCTCCTCATCCATTCCAAACTGATTTCCACTTGTCAGCCGCAACAGAATCTGCACCTGCTTTTTATTTTCCGCTGTCCACTCATCCAGATAGCGCAGATGCCTCTCTGACTCAACTGTGAACAGACTGTCGTGGGCATGCTTTTCCAATGCTTCCCATAATGTTTTCCTATCCTTGTATACACCGGAATAAATCATCCCCTGATCATACATATCACACTTTCCAAAAATATGATATTCTCCGGGAGAGCAGATTTCAAACCGATCCACAAGATTTCTAAGGCTTCTGATCAAAAAGGGATTTGCTTTCATTGCAAAACACAAAGAAGCTCGTCCTTCTAAAAGCTCTGTGATTTTTTTCACCCTGTCCTGCAATGCATCTGTATCAAACAGGTAAAATGGAGTCGGAAAAGAATCCGCTGCCCGTATTATCAATTCATCTTTCATTTTGTTATCCCTCTGTCTAAAAAATATTTCCTGTCAATCTTACCATTCTTTGTCATCGGGATTTCATCCACCTGTTTTATAAATGTTGGAATCATATATACCGGCAATTTTTTCTTCAATGCATCTCTTAATTCTTTCTTGTCACATACTCCAACGTAATAAGACGCTATTCTGTTTCTCTCCTGATCAAATACACAAAATGCCCTCTCTACTCCCGATGCCGCATTCATTGCCAGTTCAATCTCTTCTAATTCAATCCGGTGTCCCATATGTTTAATCTGAAAATCCTTCCTTCCACAAAAAACGAGATTTTCATCCTCATCATAAAATGCGAGATCGCCTGTTTTGTAAATCATTTCTGTATAATCTGTCTGAAAAGGATTACGGACAAAACTTTTTTGGGTCTGCTCCGGATTCTTATAATATCCGTGCGCAAGCGACGATCCTGCAACACAGATTTCTCCTGTTTCCCCAGGCTTTGTTACATTTTCACCAGCTTCATTAATCAGATAAATCCTGCGATTTGGGAACGCCTTTCCGATTGGAATCTTCTCTTCCTTCGAAAATTCTCTCTCAATGCGATAATAGGTGCAATTACATGTAATCTCTGTCGGTCCATATAAATTAATGAACTTCGCATGCGGAAGATACTGTCTCCAGATATTCAGATGCTTAACCGGCATCGCTTCTCCGCTGAACAATATCTTATCTACCATTTCCGGCACTCTGTAATCAAGACCTTTCAGACCGGACACAAGACAAAGTGCAGAAACTGCCCAGATCAAAGTCGTTACTTTCTTCTCACACAGATAATCTAACAAGATCGGCGGTGTGGAAAAATATGCGGTAGGAATAATCACCATAGATGCCCCTGTCTTCAATGTCGAATAAATATCTTTCACAGAGACATCAAAATCAAATGGCGCCTGATTTCCGATCACATCCTGTTCCGTAATATGAAACATTTCTGTAAAATATCCAATAAAATCCAGAACTGCCCGGTGACTGACCAATACACCTTTAGGTGTTCCCGTAGAGCCAGACGTAAACATCGCATATAAAATATCGGTGTCGATCATCTGCTCTCTTATCGCTGTAAGCTTTTTCTCTTCAATCTCATGCTCTCTTAACTCCTCCATGGAACAAATCTGACCTTCATACCCAATTGCATGGACACGGTCCATAAGTTCCGGATCTGTCACAAGAAACTGCACATCTAACGTATTTAAAATCTGCCCAATACGTACATCCGGCTGCACCGGATTCACTGGAACATAAAAACATCCTGCCTCAACAATCCCAAGATATATTGCAAGTGTTTCTGCGCTCTTATCCATCACTACAGGAACCGGTGTCCCCGGTTTGATCCGTTCAGCAATTGCACTTCCGATCTTTCTTGCCAATTCGTGCAACTGACGGTACGTAAAAACTGTTGTCCCATCATCTACTGCAATTTTATCCTGAAACTCTTCCGCAGAATGTTCCAGATATTCTAGTACATTTTTCATAGCTGTCCTCTTGAATTTATTTTCTTTCTATAAACCTTATTGTGAAATAGCAATCCACTTACAATCTAATATAGAATAGCATATATTTCTATTTTTGTTCCTTAAAAAATGTTTAAGAAACGCTTAATTTTGTACTGTAGATTGCTTTTTCTTCACCATGCTCTTTGTTCGAATCCACCATATATCCTTCGTACTTTCCAATATCCCAAATATTAACTCAAAAAATGTGTTTCGATTTTTTTCCTATTTCGACCAATTTCAACTTTTTAAACAAAAAGAGCCGAATCATATCCGCCAATGAACAGGCAATATATATCAATACTGCTTTTCCTATAACTATTCCAACCAGAACAACCGGTGTTTTACCTGCTGCAAAAGCATAGCGTCCAGACAACCAATAATCCCAACTACCATAAACATAGAACACATGCGTAATGCGTCTATCCCCTCATTTCGTCTCATGTGTATACTCCTAACATTGCTATTTCTGATTATTAAAATATTGTTTTTCCATTAATAAACTCATTATAGCAACTTTATTTTCTTGCTTCAAGACACTCTTTCTGTTCATAAACTCTAATAACATTGTCTTTTTCCGTTTTCATGCATTTAAATGTCAATCCTTACTAATAGTTAAAAAAATTTATATTAGTATATTTCTCACACAACTCATACGCAGTTGAAAAGTACGGCTTTGAAGCCCATTTATCAGCATCTCCAACAATATACAGATTGTTTTTTGCTCTAGTCACTGCCACATTAAGTATATTTGGTCTGCCGCATGCCCATTCTACTGCTCCATTTTCTTTTTCTCCTGAATCCACTCCAAGACATATGATTACGGTATCTGCTTCTTTTCCCTGAAATGTATGAATTGTTCCAATATTATCTCTTATCCAATCTTTTATATTTTGTTTGCATTCAACATCGTTGCTTTCACAAATATTATGATACAAGAAATCGTTATCCCTATAATAGCTAGCCAGTCCTGCTTTCACATTTCTAAACGGGCTGATAATAAATAAGGAAGGAATTTCTGACTTGCCATTCTTATTCCAGCTGGCAATAAACTCGTTCTTTATTATTGGCAAAATACGTTTCGCCTGCTCCAATACAAAATGTTTATTCTGTGACTGCCCTTTAACATCAAGCCACGCACATACTGACTCTTCTCGATCGACTGTATTATATATCATCGTCTCGTTATACGCGATAATATTCGCAATGTCAAATATCCTTTTCTGGCATCTTCCATGCACCAGTAATGGTGATCCTACATAAAAATTAGTTCCATCTAATTCCCGGATTCCTATATAGTTGTTAGCAGCATCTGCAAGACTTTGTACACTTGTTGTTTTACTTGCAATAAACGCCGATTGCTTATAATAATTTTTCAAAAATTCAATTGTCTTATCATGTATTGTAACTACCGGTTCAATTTGCAAGGGATCACCAACTGCAATCACTCTCCTGCATCTCCATATCACACCTGCTGCAGCTTGTGGCATTGCTTGTCCAGACTCGTCTGCAAGTACAAGTCCAATATCTTCCCTTCCTACATATCGTAAAAAACTACCTATTGATGCAAATGTGCTTGAAATTACCGGAACAGCTAATGCAAATCCCTGAAATAATGCAGCCGCATATTTATCCAGCTGGGTACTACTCAAATTTCCTCTCATCATCTTGCTAAATGCATCCAATTGATCTCTCATCTGTGATGAGTTTTCTACGAAGGCTCGCTGCAAATTCATAGCTTCTAAAAATAGAGTTTCCCGTAATTTATTTATTCTTTTTCCATTCCACGGTGCTTTTTCCTGAGCTGTTTTATATTCCTGTGCTTTTTCTGATTCAGTCAATTTCATCAGATAATCATCGTCTGGAACATATTCATCATATTCCTTTTTGAAATTATCAATCTGTTGGTTTTGTAGTTCTATTTTTTGTTCCTGTTCTTCAATTTCTTTCCCATACTGCTTTTCTGTATCCTCTTTCTCCTTAATCAGTTTTATTAAGATACGTATTTTTTCCTGTTTTTCAAACTTTTCATGCAGACATTTATTCTCTTTTTTTTCAATATTTTTATATGCCACTATCATCTCATTTTTAGGACAAATCCAATACCTAATTTTAAAAAATAATACCTGTTGTCTTATTTCATCTTTTTGTTTTTGCATTTGTAATCTCTGCATTTCTAATTCCTGTACACTTTTTTCAGCTTCCCCGTTTTCCATATATAATTTGCTTAGACGTTTTCGTACTGCCCTGAGTTTTCTTTCTTTTTCTGAAATATTTCTCTGCATTCTTCTTATTTTCTTTAATGTACAATAACATTCATCCATTTTCGAATATTCAGTTTGCACCTCTTTTAACATGCTACTAAATCTATCTTTTGCAGCTTTCCAGTTCTCCTTATATTGCATTGCTGTTTTCTGTGTCTGGATAGTCCTCAAATAACGATTAAAATCAAAGAATTCATCCTCTTCTTTCTTTAGAGGCCAAAATACATCAATAAACGCTGAGCAGTTTTTACGATTTCCTAACGCTGCAGCACACATTCCCCATGTTTTTCGTTTTAATACCTGGTCTGAAATCTGATTAAAATATGTGTACTTATCCTGATACTCTTTCGAAATACTTTTGATATCTGGAAGTTCCATCGTAATATTTTTTGCTGCTGCATTATTATTTGTCACTACCAGCATAGTATATTTTTTTAATTTATCATCAATCTCTTTTATCGTGTTGTTATATCTGTTATAAGAAATTATACCTATTTCCTTAACAAAAACATCATCCGGCTTCTCATATTCACACAGAGCTATTGCCCTCTCCACTACATTAGCTGCAACAACGTCTCTTAGCAATGTCGTTTTTCCTGTTCCCGGAGGTCCATTAACTGAAAACACCGGCGTATACCCTTCCTTTTGGTTCATCGCAATATTTACAGCTAGCTGCTGCATACTTCTTAGTGAATAGCCACTTGGCCATTTACCATATGGCATTGTTTTCGGATCAAATATTGCAAAAAGAGCGTCCTTATCATGTTCTACATCTATGCGCTTATCCGAATTATGATTCAAATATTGTTCCAATGCCTGACCATAATTTTGTTTCGATACGTTATTAATTACATTTTCCAGATCTCTCACATAAAAACTATTCAATAAATCATTTGCTTTGATCAGTTCATCAATTTGGCGGTCTTCCTCTTCAACCACCGCTGTATGTTCTTGAGACTGATTATCTTTTTTCTCACCAACAACCCTGTCTATTCGCATCCAGCACCCTGAAAATTCTATATTCCAGGATAATTCACTCTTTATCCTATTTACTATCTGCCTGCATTTTTCATAGTCCACCACTTCATCCCATGCAAACAATTGCATAAATAATCTTTTTTCATATTCATGAAAATCATCATCCCACTGATTAAGTTCTATCTGTTTTTGTTTTACCCTGTTAATTGCCCATGGAAATGACGATATTCTAAAACTTGTTTCATCAAATTTTCCATCTGCCTTTAATCTAAACTTACAAAAACAACTTGTTTCATTACTGTCATCTCGGAACTCTTTTTCTGCATTCATCTGTTTAGCGATCACATCTAATGCACTTTTTACCCTAAAAATTCCCAAATACACTTCATAATACCGTACACAATTATTTTCCTGAATTGTTGGATTTTCTAAGTCTGGATAGTCACATTCCTGTGCTATCTTAAATGATTTTATTTTCTCGTTGTGCTGTTCTTCCAGTATATAAGGATAAAAATTCTCTAATTTATGCCAATATAATAATGTATCGTTATTCATAAAAACTATATATTCCTTTCTTGCAGCTGTAAACTTGTGATACATTGTCCAGCTATTATTATATCTGTAGTTTATATTTAACTTATTTAAGGGTTTCCTATCTGGAAACCCTTAACGTCAACGAATTATTCTCTATAATCTGCTTAAATATGCCCCTATTACATTTGCCAATGTACCGACCAATAATTCCGGTATATACTCTTTTATAATACTTCGCTTAGATTGATTCGCAATATTTATTTTTTCAATCATCTGTTGAACTATTTCATATTCTTTTCCATTTTTTTCTGATTGTACAACTTCTTTTTCTATCTCTTTTACTAATTCCGTTATATGTGTATCATCCAAAATTTCAAGTCGATTTAAAAGTTCCGCATTATCATTTACCATCAAATTGTCAATATTTACATCAATGTCTGTTGCTCCCTTAATCCTAACATCACCTAAAACTTTACTTCTACCATTTATTGCCGAATTACTAATTGATATATTTATTGCCATATTGTGCCCTCACTTTTATTATAAAATCAAATCATTGAGCACATGCGCTTCTCCACTTATCGTACTGTTATTAATATTAATTCTGATATGCTCAGATGACTCATTACCTTCAGCAATGATTGAGCTAAGTACTCCGTAAACTTTCTCTAAAAATTCTTTATCTTTAAATCCAATAATAAATACTTTTCCAGAATTCATCATAATAATTAAATTTCTTTGCTTTGCTATTTCTTGATTTTGTTTATACCACGCATATATTACTATCGCTGCCAAAACCCAAAATAAGAATGTCAAAAAAGCCAGTTTAAATGGAATCAAAATTATTGCAATAAAACTTCCCACAATCGTCCAAAGTGGAAAAGCAACCGGATCCAATGCAACGGTAGATAAACTTGAAACATTTGACAACTGAATGATTGTGTTTTTCCACGCCATTACATTTCCTGCAATTGATAATTCCGGTGTGTTAATTTCCTTTTCCCTCTTCATGATATCTTCTTTTGTCATATCTAATTTCTCCTTTGTTTTTTATCATTGTAATCGTTCAAAATTACCAATGCCATTCGATATGACGTAATTTTCCAAAGTTAAACCAATCTTTATTGAAAAATATTAATATTTTCCAACCTTTTTGATTGTCCAATTAATTTCAAAATCTTCATTTGTGGTTTGATCAGTTTTTATTTAAGGGTTTCCTCCTCGGAAGCCCTTAATCTGCTGATTATTTTCTACTCCACCACAATACCACCGAGCACTGCGATATCCTGTCTTTTAAGCAGTTCAATTTCTTTTGTCACTTCATTGTACCATGTGGAACTGGCTTTTTCTACTAATACAACACCTTTCTCCTCATGCAATCTTGACTGCTACAATTGCAAGTTCCATGGTCTGCTCTGTAGTAAACTTACGTTGTTCAAGTTTTCACCAGCTTTTTCTTCACCATGCACCGTTTCTTAAAAAACGAAATGCCGTAACAAAGAATTTGGTCGTAATCATCCTCATACTCTTTTGCATACATCCTGTCATCAATCTGCTGTATGGCAGCATCGCACTCACTTTCTAATTTATCCAGAGACTTCGTATACTTCGCTTCGAAAACTGCCACCCGGCTATTGATGGGATCATACACAACCACATCACTGCGACCTTCACCATGTTCTTTGTTAGAATCTACCATATATCCTGCCCCTGTGAAAATACCTGCAAGAAACGCATGATAAAAATCCTCTTTATAATCATGATAGCTGATAGTCCTTCGTAACAACACATTCATCTCTTTGGTAAGGTTCTCGCTGTCACCGTTCCACACGGCATCGAACAACGCACTCCGGTTACATTTCTTTGTGCTGTCATCGAACCATTTGACAACGGTCGTTTCAAAGATTTCCCTGATTTCAGCGTTTGGAATCATAAGCGCCACTGTACCATCCGCCAGCTTACCATTGTAATCTTCTTCACGTGCTTTTGTCAGATATCCAGTCAGATACAACATACTCCAAAGATTATCCTCCGAAGCATGCAGATAATCATAGGTCAGGTTCTCATCCACACGCTGAACGATCGTACCTCCAGCCAGCAAAGTTTCCAGTTTCCCGGTGATATTGCTTCCAGCATAATCAATGAATGAGCGGATGACTGCATTATCACTCGTGTTCTTCCAATAGCTGACAGGCTTTGCTTTAGGATTGCGCTGTAACTCCAACAGATAATTCATCACGTCCCACGGACAGTAAACATCAAAATCACCGAAGTGGTATCCGTCATACCACTCCCTGATGCTTTCTGCTTTATCCAAAACGTCCGCATCTTGAAGAATCTGGTCTACCTCACTTTGAACAAACCCAAAATACTCATTCAGCCTGGAATCCGTAATCGTGTCTGAAATAAAATTATTTGTTCCAGTAAAAATGCTTTCCTTCGCAATTTTCAGGCAGCCAGTAATCACTGCAAAGCAGAGTGCCTGATTGTCCTTCAAAGCCTGCATCAGACCCTTCATGACATCTAACATCTCCTCATAGTAGCCATTGCTGTTTGCCTTTGCCACAGGAACATCATATTCGTCAATCAGGAGAATCACAGGTTTGCCGTATTGCTGACACATCAGTCTCGTAAGCAGCATCAGGCTTCCTTTCGTATCCTTGGCCGAAGCCGTACCCTGTATCAGTTGTTTTACGATTTCTTTATCATAACTATCTACCTTATCGCTATCTAACAGATATAGGTGCTTCTTATACAACTCCGAGATGACAAGTGTAAGCATATCGTATGCACTGTTAAAATTCAGGCCATCAACCTGCCGGAACGAAACAAACACAGTCGGCCACTGATTCATCCATTCCGTGCACAGATCATGCCTATTTGCAATTTCAAGTCCCTCAAACAGTGTCTTGTTGTCCTTTTGGATATCAAAAAAGCTTTCCAGCATGCTCATGCCAAGCGTTTTTCCGAACCGTCTGGGGCGAGTGATCAAGGTTACTTTTGTTCCTGTTGTACCGAGAAGTTCGCCTATCAGACCTGATTTATCAACATAATAATAACCATTCCTGCGGATTTCCGCAAAATCAGACACCCCAACTGGAATACTCAACAATTTCATCTCTACCGCTCCTCCTCCCTTGGCTTTGCACAGATTTTTCAGTGTTTCTATCATACCATGAAATCAATCTATGTGTACAGTTTTCCTTCTAGAGTTCTACCCCATCGCATGATTTGCATCTACAAAGAAAAGCATCCCCTTCATCATATATACTACCGTATTTTCAACACTGTCCGCCTCGAACACTTTATTGAGCTTCGGTGTCTTTCTGATCACCTGCATAAATTTGTCTGCATTTTCCTTATTTTTCAATATAATCAGCTGTGAATAATGATACTGTTTCCCTAAACGGTCATAATCCCGCTTTATCTCTCTTAAATTCGTCAGGGAATGCAAAACACTTGCATAATTATACTTTGTTGGGAAATTAGCCAAAACAATCCATTCATCCCCTCGATAATCTATTGCATTATAAATTCTATTATTGCCGTAAATTCTCCAATCCAGATTCAGTGGCAGTCTCTTGTCTATAATAACAGCCTGTTCTGCTTCCATCCAGTCACTTACTATCTGCTGAATTAAAATGTCTCGTTCTGTGTTCTCTATTGACTGGTTCGAGACTTCCTCCACATCTTCCATTACGTTTTCCGGAATCTGGCTCTTTTCATCATTAATCTGATTTACAAGATGCAAAAAATTTTTCATATTACACATCCAAAAATTTTTATGTGTAATACTGTTAAACTCCTTCAATAGTTCAAATCTCGGTTTGCAATCCAGTTTCTTATCAACCCAGTCTTCTTTTACGTCATTCGTTATTAGAATGACATCCTTTTTCTGTTTTGCAGCATAATTCAAAATCTCTGCCCAGACAAATAGATCTCCATACTTTTGTAAACCTATCTTGTTCTCCTGATCCATATATCCCGGTGGGATTTTTTCACTATACCTCCGCTTGCCATCAATTGATATCTTCGTCATTTGTTCGTAAGAAAGTTCTTTTCCAATAACAAAATTCTTTTCTATTTGTTTTTGTACTTCGTCATCTTCTAATGATAATTCATCTATCTTTTTATTGATGTTCAGCTGAATCTCTGTCTGAAAAGTATCTACCTTGGTCGAAAATTCTCGCATCTGATTCTGGAAAATATTGACTGCATCGTTCATTGGTGTGAAGATTTCCTGTTCCAGAAACGGATGCTTGTCTTCTTTAGCAGTTGTTTGTTCCAAAGTCGTCAAAACTCCTTCTAATTCTTTTAGTGTTTTCTCAAACTTTGTCACAATAAAATTAATCTTCGGAACATATCCCATATCTTTATTATTTATATCAAGCAAAGCTTCATACGTTTTTCTCGGCTTTGCAGCAACTGTATCTTTGTTTTTGAGAAATTCGAAATAAACCTGTGCCGGGATCCATAATCTATTTGCAAAATATTGAAATACATTTTCGAAAATTCTATCTCTTGAGTCTTCCGAATAATAGTATAAGTCAAGAAGTGCCGACGTATCGAAAACGATAATACCATCATTTTTCAATATTTCGATTACATTCTCTTTTGTCAAATAATATTTCTCATACAAATTCATCTTTTGCACTTCTCCTCCATTTGCACAATATTTCAAATTTATCATATGTCTTTGTCTGCAAAATACCATTCGATATAACGCAATTCCATCTGTTTTGTAAATTTCGTTTGTAGTTTAATTATTTTCTATTTAAAGACTTCCTTCCAGAAGCCTCACTATCAGCTTTTCCTCACAAACTCCTTCAGATTTCTATAACACCAAACTCCCAATTCTGCCATCACTCTCTATGACATGAATTTCCCATATTAATTTCTAGTTCCAGAGCACATCCTCCCAGGCATATTTTGTAATGAGAACATCTGGTGCATTCCTTCATTCCTGCCTTTTTTCTAAACACTTCGAAGCATTCCGAATCCCACACCTCTTGAATGCTTTTATTTTCTAAGGATACTTTATAGTATGCATTCTGGTTATCAAATGAACAAGGGTACGCATTCATCTCTGAATCTATATACATAGAAAATCTTGCTGCTTCACATGCATCAATTGATTTCGTATCTATATAGTCTTTATAATCCATTAATATTGGAGTAAAACATGTATCAAATCCAATTCTATAAGGATGTTTTTGACTTAATGCAGCTCGAATAAAAATGTCAATCTTCTCTTTTGCCAAAATACTTTTCTCAAGTATTCCAAATCCAACCGGTTTATATAATAAAAAAAATAATTGCATTAATACCTGATGGCCACACTTCATTTTCTAGTCGATATATTGCTTCATCAATACTGTCTCTGGAAATAACATAATGTATAATTCTTGTAAATTCTCTTTAAAATATTTTAATTGAAATGTATCAATTGACATCATATCTTTTATAAGAACTGCGAATGCAAAAACAGATGAGATATAACCTATCGCAGTATAAATTATTTTCCCTATAGACATTAATGAATTTTTTTCGGTTACTAAACTCTTTAATTTTACTTTTATCCTATCGCACATTTTCACTCCTTATTCATATCCAAGTGCCTTTTTATATACTGATAATCACCTACCTTTTCCCCTAATGAATTCTTTTTCCAAAATGAATGCGCATTTTCTTCACTATCTCTCATATAATAAGGAAGCCAGCCTGGCTGTTTGATCTTTGCAAAATTTCTAATTTTCAATCTCACTAATTATTGCCCCAAAAGATTCCACAACCGGTAATGTATTCACATGCTGTATTTTTCAATCAGACACTCATGGACTTTATTTCTTTTATCATAATTGATTCCAACAAGTAAAATGTCTTCTGTATACTGAGCAAGTGATTCCGGGTACTTTTTTTCTTTAATCTGATGAATTGCTGCTTCAGCATTTTTATTCCATTTTAATTCAACAACCAATGCCGGATAAAAATTCTTATATTCTGGTTTTGGTATAAAAACAAAATCTGCAAATCCTCTTCCTGTCGGCATTTCCCTAACTGGCTTAAAGTATTGCTCCATTGTGCTCAAATAAGCTATTGAGATCACACAGCTAAGTGAATTTTCATCATTGTACGAAATTGCAGGAATGTATTCCGTATGTATTTTCCCAATCATATCCGCAACTGTTTCTTCATCCATGTCTAATGTAGCAGCCAGTAATTCCTGCGATTTTTGTCCAAATATCACCAGTTGAGTCCACGCTTTATCCCTTGTTGCATATATGAATTCCTGCCTTATTTCCTCATTTGGAATAAATGCTTCTTTTTGTGACGGATCGTATGCAAGATATCCAAGATGAATCAAAAGTGTCAATACATCATCTTTACTTTTTAAATTGACCATATCGTTTTGAAACATTAATGGATTTACTTTAACAAAACTGCCTGCTATCATCTCTATAATAGCATTTTTCAAACCATCAAAATTCATATTGATAAAAGGAATAATTGATTCAAATGTACTCGTCTGCGACCAGTAACTTCTGAACTCACCTCTTTGTATAACACTTACTACTGCTTTCGGATTATATACATGCTGGTTTCCAAGCATATACCCATCATACCAATATCTTACCTTGTCATAATCCATGTGATATTCTTCACATAGTCCTTTTACTTCCGCTTCTGTAAAACCAACATATGGTGCGAGTTTGCCGGCACTGAGCATCGTATATTCGTCAAAATTGTTAAGTGCCGACTGTGTTTTTTCTCTCTTGACCGGAAGTATACCTGTCATGTATGCCAGTTGAATATATTTCGTAGGTTCCGTACCTTTAAAAAGACCACGCAGGAAATTAATATAATCATGCTGCACCTTTTTGTTCATTGCTTCATCCCTTATTAACACGTCCCACTCATCTATAATGACAATAAATTTGCGTCCAGTATTCTCCCTTATTCTTGACAGTGCATCCGGAACACTATTAATATTATCTGGAACTTGTTGTGGATATTCTATTTTTAATTCTTCAAGAATACTAGCCGTAATATAAGAAACTATGCTGTCCACATCTTTTGCATTAGACAAAAACCACTGTATATCCATATGAAGCACATCATACTTATTCAAATGCTTTTTAAAGTCCCTGTCCAGTGAAATTTCCAGATCAGAAAACATTTTCTCTGAATCGCACCCTCTACTATAATACGCCGAAAGCATATTGGCAGTAATTGATTTTCCGAAGCGTCTCGGTCTGCTATTACATATATATCCATCCGTAGTATCCAAAACCTTGTTAATCTCTCCGATAAATCCTGTCTTATCTACATATATCTGTGAATTCAATGCAACCTGAAATGCACTGTTATCCGGATTTACAAATCTTCCCATATACTTTTGCTCCTCCTGCTTTCGACTATATCTGGAACCAATCAGCTATGTTCTTCCTATAAATTCTTCTCTATTTTTTCTATATCCTCTTTTAAAATAAGATAACTTCTTAATTCACCGTCTGATGTCTGATTACTTTGATCCGATATATATTTTATTCTATCTTCCAATTCTTCTATTTGTGTCCAAAGTTCTCTCTCACTTTTTTCTTCGCAATATTTTTTTGTCTCTACAATAGCTCTTTGTAATCTCGTCTTAAAAACATATGGTCTGACTTTATTATCTTGCAACAGATCACTCCATAATGTTTTCATCAGTTCTGCCATAATAAATCTCCTTTCCGCATGAAATTAATCTTTCAGCTTTATCTAACCATATTTCAACGTCTTCCCCCGTCATCTTTTCAATATGCTCAGATTTTCCAGTTATATACAACCGGTTCATGTACAGCCTCTCATATTTATCTATGGGAATATCGCATCTTCCTTTTAATAAAGAATTGCATACTTCAATTGCAGTTACCCTGCCATATACTCTTTTCCCCATAAGGAAGTCAATTGCCATGGCTGCATTACGGATAATGGAAGCTAATACAGATAATTCATATGTAACATCAAAATATTCATCTCCCATTCTGACTCGTATGTCCTTACATATTATACTATAATCATTCAAGTCCTGCATTGTTCCCTTATATTCGGGCAAATTTTCCAAAATATTTTTCAAAAAACTCCTTTTGGAATATAACATTCTGCCTTCCTGTTTTATGTGCCATAAAAAATAGGAACCTTTTTGAGCCATTTCCTCTATTTTATGTATTTCATAAAGTGAAATCCACTCCATTGGAATTCCCATATTCTGCGATAACTGTAATTTCATTCTTTTATATTCCTCTTCCTTACAGTCCTGCATAATTACTAAAATATCAAGATCACTATATTGATCCTGTTCCCCTCTGGCATACGAACCAAACAACCAGATTTCTTCTATTTTTTCCTGCTGTTTTATAGAATATTCTTTTCCTTGTATCTGGAATAAAATCATCTCTCCACCTATGATCTGCGATTAATATATCGAAAAACTGCTGCCACAAAAAATCCCACCAAAATAACACCGATACCGCCCTCGGTCACAGATGCAATTTCGTAAGCAGACGGATGTGGAAAACTATAATTGGCAACCGGACTCATTGTAAAAAAATTCGAAAGACTGATATAAAGTCCATCATACCAATTTAACGATGTGCCGTCCTTTTGTATGTTCATATTCTGATATATCACCCAATATACTCCTACAACCAGACACATGTTTACAATCAAACGACGCAAACGTTCGCCATACCCCCAAAGCACCTTATTCAATTTGCTTAACAGGTAATGAAATAAGCCACTGCATGCATCCCAGATATTATACTTCTGATAATATCCATTATCCTCTGTCTGTGAGTGGTAAAACTTTTTCAAATAATATCTCTCGCTTGCCTTCTTCTCTTCAAAATAATAATTTCGAAAATTATCGTCATCTCCGGCATGCAATGCTTCGAGACCTAAATTTCTACACAAATCCCGTGTTAAGTTATGCCATTTCTGTGGCAGATTATTCTTAATCGCATTAAATGCAATATAACAGTCTTTAAAATCTGCATATTGAAACACACAATTTATAAATGTTGCTTCATCAAAATTACAGTCAATAAAAACTACTCCGGTAAAGTCACAACAATCAAATGACGCCTCTCTGAAATAGCAGGAAATGAATATCGAATGTGCCATATTCAAATGGGAAAACCTACTTTTTCGCAAGCCAAGTTTAGCAAATACGCAATTATCAAATTTTATACCTTCGATAACTGCTTTTTTGTCCCAGCGATAACCAGCAAATACAATATCCGTATATTCATTCCGGCTAAATGTTGGTTCCTCTGTAATGTCTTCTGTATATACCTCATTATACAGCTTCTTATTTTGAAAATATTGTTGCATAACTCACTCTCCTTAGCAAAGCTGCATATCCGCAAAAACTTTTCCCTCTCTATGCTACTGACAGCCCTATATTTTTCTCTTAATTATAAATAAAGTGTATAAGCTTTGAACTTTTTCTCAACTTACACACTTTACTCCTATTTATACAAATCATTTATCGCATTATTTCTATTTTGTTCATTTGGTAACTCCTGTATATTATAGTTTGCAACATGTAAAGAGTATCTTGCCTCAGTTGGAAAAAGTACAATTTATGCAAATATAATTATGGTTATTACATTATCTGTACTCATTTTGGCTGTATCTAATTCTCTTATTATTTAAAAATTGTATCATAAAAATGTATAAGTGTCACTTGCTTAATTGCGTTTACAGCATAATCATTCGGTCTAATACAGATTATTAATTGTCTTGTAATTTTATCATCAGCACATAAAGAGGAGCCAATCAATATGTTGACTATTCAATTAATGCTTTTTAGACTGTTCTCATATATATACATTT